>Ga0256864_1000074_pt1 | contig 41687 bp, 30 predicted proteins | sample RVTome_11_FD_187336 | JGI IMG/M metagenome (GOLD analysis project Ga0256864, IMG submission 187336) | Soil microbial communities from uranium-contaminated site in the Upper Colorado River Basin, Wyoming, United States - RVT147D111 HiSeq ... | reverse complement strand
GGTGGGATCGGGTCCCGGGTTTCGCACGGAGAGCACGAGGCGATCCCCGTCCCGCACCGCGGAGATGGTGACGCACCCTGGATCGCGGCTCCGGGCGATGCCGTGGCGAACCGCGTTCTCGACGAGGGGAAGCAGGATGAGCGTGGGCACCATCGCGCGGCGGGCCTCGGGGTCGACGCGCAGATCCACCACCAGGCGGTCGCCGAACCGGATGCGCTCGATCGCGAGGTATCGCTCGAGGAACGCCAGCTCGAGGTCGAGCGCGATCTCGGGCGGCGTCTGCCGCGCCAGCGTGCTGCGGAGCAGGTCCGACAGCTCCGCCAGGGTCCGCACGGCGGCGTCGCGCTCGCCACGCCGCACGAGGCCCGCCGCGGCGTTCAGCGCGTTGAACAGAAAGTGCGGGTTCAGCTCCATGCGCAGCGCGTCGAGGTGGGCCTCGGCCGCACGCGCTTCCGCGCGAGCCGCGGCCAGGAGTCCCTCGCGGTACCGGCGATGGTAATCGATCGCGTAGTACCCACCCACCACCGCGCAATACGTGAGCATATCGACGATCAGGTAGCCGTCGACGAATAACTGAACCTGATGGGCAACGTCCCGGACGAACGGGCCGCCCCGCGTGATGGTGTAGTAGAACAGCACCGCGGTGACCGCCAGGTGCGCGGCCGCGAAGATGAGCGATGCCCCGAAATGGACCAGCAGCGGAACGGCGCGGCCCGGCCGGTCGATACGGAATCGGGCCGCGAGCCGGAACGCCGCGGGCGTGAAGGCCGCCCAGAACAGCCACCACGGCATGTTGCCGACCAGCGCACCGCTCCACTCCGCCGAGTCCCCGCGCAGCGTCGCCGCCACGTACGCCTTGCTCGACTCGAGCAGGCCAAAGACGACCCAGGCGGCGAGGATGAGGAGGCGCTGGCGGAGGGTGAGCGGCACGCTGGCGTTGGGCATTCTATGGCGTATGGCGTATGGCAAATGGTCTATCGAGTTGTAACGTCCGCACCGTGGCAACGTTCCATCCGCCATACGCCACTTGCCATATGCCGTCCGCTCACGGCAGGACGAAGTCCGCCACGACCGGCAAATGATCCGTCGCCACGTCCGTGTCGTTCCGCTCCAAGCCCCAGCGCGCGAGCACGGGCTCGGGCAGCTCGGGCGTGTACAACACGAACCGGTTGCCCACGTCGAGCACCGCGTCGGTGTAGATCACGTAGTCGAGCCGCCCGGGGGAGAAATCGGTCCCGTACCACGTGAACGTGGTGGGCCGATGGGTATGGCGCGGGATGAGGTCGGTGAGGGCGCTGCCGTCCCAGTCCGGCGGCGCGTCGGGGCCGAATTGTGCCTCGTCGGCGATGTCGCCCTCGAGCAGGGTGCGGCGTTGCCGGGCGAGGCCCACCAGATTCGCGTCGCCGACCAGCGCGATGGGAGTATTGGGCTCCAAGGTGAGGACGCCACCGGGGGCGCGGGCGTCCCGCAGGAACGCGACGATCAGGTCGAGCTCGTGCTGGCGCTCGACGTCCTGGTCGCAGCACGGCACGCTCAGCCCCACGAGCAGCAACTGGCTTCCGGACGCCGGGTCGACGTCCAGGAGAAACGCCGCGCTGCCTCCCAGCGAGTCGACCCGCGCGATCGGAAACGGCGACAGCAGCACGGTGGCCTCGCCACCGGCGCTGGCGTGGTGCCAGCCGCCGGGCGGCGCGGCGAGCCAGTCGCCCACGTACGCCAACACGTCCTCCGAGCCGTGATCGCGCACCTCCTGCCACAGCACCAGATCGGGGGCGATCGCGGTGACGATGCGGCGATACGATTCGGCGCGCTCGGGGTCGAACAGCCGATTGTTCGTGTTGTAGCTCAGCACCCGGAGGTGGCCCGCCGCGGCCTTCCGCAGCGCCACCGCCGGAAGGGCCGGCGGGGTCACGTCCACGAACGTGTACGGGATCCCGATGGGCGGATCCGGCAGGATATCGCCGCCGCCCGGTGACGCCACCGCGAGGGACAGGCGGATCGTGCGACCCGGGAAGAGACGGACGCCGGGGATCGGCTCGGCGTCGCGCGCAAACGCGATCTCGAACTCCGCGGAGGTGACGGTGGGGGCCGTGATGAGCCCGACGTCGGCGTGCGTGACCGCGACGGTGTCGCCGCCCGTGAACAGGCGGCCGCGGCGCCGGCCGAACGTCCACGCCAGATCGGCGCCGATCCCGCGGACCGCGAGCCCGGTGGCCGGGTCGTCGTCCGTGTCCAGGTAGAGCGTCACCGCGTTGCGGCTCTGGAGGCTCAGCTCGACGCCCACCTCCAGACGGAGCAGCAGGTAGTCTTCGTCCTGGGTGATCCACAGCCGCCCAAAGTCCACCGACGCTGTGTCGCGCGCGTCACGCGGGTCGCCATAGGCCAGGGGCACGCCCATCCAGTCCTCGAACGCACCGTCGAGCACGATCCGCGGGAGCTGCTGCGCAGGCGGGACGGCAACCGGCGACCAGCGCGCGTGCGCGGGGAGGAGCAGCAGGAGGGCAACGGGGAACAGGGACCAGGGACCAGGGACCAGGCGGACTCCGCCGTGGCGCACGTGACCCGGGGGCGTGCCCGTGTCGCCGCCTCGCCCCGATCCGTTCATGTTGCGCCGAATGTCCATCGCGTCGCGCTGCGTGTCCCAGTCTTAGGTCTTAGGTCTTACGTCTGGGGTCCTCACCCCACCGCTCGTTGCTCCAGGCTCGTTGCGTTCTGGTCCCCGGTCCCGGTCCCCGGTCCCTACTTGACCAATCCCGACGGCAACCGTGGCGTGGAGAGCAGCCGCCCGAACTCTCGCCACGCCGCCTCGGGATGCTCCACCGGCGATCCCGCGGTGGCGGCGATGTGGGCCGCCACCAGGTCCTGCCCGAGATTGTAGTTGATCACGTAGCTGCGGTACTGATCGATGAAGCGGACCCGCTGGCGGGCGCGCGCCGGAGCCATGAGGGCGTACGTCTCCAGCCACACGGCGGCGGAGTCCGCGCCGATCTCGCCGTTCAGGTAGCGGCGCGCCGCCTCGTTGCCGGCATACGCGAGCCGATCCGCCAGCTCCTGCACGCGGTAGTACTCGGCGGCGAGCCCGGTATCCAGGCCGGCGAGCGGGAACAACTCGTCCCGCTCGAACGCCACGCGCTCCTCACCGGGGAAGGCGATGCGGATCCCATAGTTGGCGCTTCCCTCGGCGATCAGCGACTGCGGGCTGAAGAGCGGATACACGGAGTACTCCACCCAACCGCGGTCGCGCACCAGATTCTTCTCGAGCAGCGCGTTGTAGGTGTGATGCCCGGGATAGCCCTCGTGACACGCGAGATCGACGGCGCGGTCGACGTAGATCGGGAGATCGACGTTCACCTGAATCAGACTGCGGTAGTTCCCCTGGTACCAGTTGTAACCGCTCCACGACTTGTCCGTGACGTACTCGACCGTGAAGCTCTCCCCATCGGGGAGCGTGAGGTGCCGCGCCGTCCGCTCCTCGCACGCGGCGATGGCCCGGCGGAACACGGTGTCCACCCGGTCGGGTGGGATGACGAACCGGTCGCGGAACCGGACGTAGCGATCCTGGACTGGGCCGCTCCCCGGCAGCGCGCGGTCCAGCTCGGCGAGGATCTCACGGAAGTGGGACTCGGGCAGTCGGGGCGGCGCCGCGTCGTACAGCGCCACCGCCTCTTCGTCGAACGTGTAGGTCCGGCCCGCGAGCATCTGGGCGCGAGCCGTCAGGGCGCCCAGCTGGCGGATGAGGTAGCGGCGCCGCAACCCGAGCAGCTCCGCGTCCGCCGGCACCGCGATACCCTCCAGATCGACCCGGAGCTGGCGCCCGCGTGCTACGATGGTATCGAGCGGCAGCGTGTCGGCGGCAACCGCCTCGCGCCATTCCGGCGGTCCGTAGTAGGCGTCGACGTAGTCGGGATCGTGCGCACCCATGGCGAGGACGAGCTTCACGTACGACTCGGCGGTCTCGTTCATCGCCCGCTCCGGATCCGGGGCGCAGCCCCCGATCGCCAGGAACAGCACGAGTGTCGAACCGGCGCCGGCACAGCGGTACGGCGGTAATACGATTCTGAGATGCTCGCCCTCCCGCTTCTCCCGCGCCTCCCGCTTCTCCCAGAACCTCCGGGAAAAGCGAGAGCCGGTGCATCTCACCGTGGCGGTCACGTTGCACTCGACACTGCGTGCACGCATGCGTGTCCTCCCGGACGTCTGCGGTGCGGTTTCGACCCACTCCCTTGCCTTGCCAATAGTATCCCGGTCGCGCGCGGTCCGGCAGATCTGCATCATCTGGCGGCGCGCCCGCCGTGAGGCCATCTTGTGTACACATTCCCATCCTTCGGTGGAGCGGATCCGATGACCACGGGCCACGAACTCCTACATCGCCTCCACGAGTCGCTGTCTCAATTCGAGGCCGCCGTCGTGCGCCGCGAGCACAAGAAACCCTTCCTCGACAGCGCGGTCGTCCTGCAGCAGGATGTCGACGACGCTCGGCAGCGCGTCGTCCAGACCATCATCGAGCTGATGCGCGACGCGAAGGCGGAGTATCTACAACCGTGAGGAGCTCCGCCCCGGGATGGGCCGGGGCCTCCTCACTCCTCACGCTTCGCCCTGCACTCCCGCTCCGTCCGCCTTGTTCCTGACGCCTGCTTATCTTCATCTCGCGCACGGAACTCACCCCGTCCCGCCGGGGTTCCATTGATCGAGTCGACGGAGTGGACGATGAACAGGATCGACAGCATATGGCGGCGCGCCGCGCTCGTGGCGGCGGTCGGAGCCGGCCTCGCCGGCCCGCCCCCGGCACTCCTTGCCCAGCAGCGCCCCCCGCCGGCCCCCCCCAGCGCTCCGCAGAGCCGGTTCTGGGAGTTCCGGTCGTCCCCACAGGCGGATCTGTGGTTTCACGCCCTGGCGGTGATCGCCGCCGACGACGAGGGCCCCCTCGGTCTCTACAGCGCTGACTATGCGGAGCGGATTCGCGACGAGAAGCGCCGCCGCGGGGTGTACCCCACCAAGCTCGACTCCCTGACGACGTCGTTGCGCGAGCAGCTCATGGACGATGACCCGGTGCTCCAGAACTTCCACTTCATCCCGCTCTACTTCCCCGAGGCCGCCCCCGAGCGGCTCATCGCGGCGGTGCGCGCGATCGCCCGGCGGAAGCCCGAGGAGGTGAACGGGCGGGACGTCCGGTCCGGCATGGTGCAGCTGGCGCCCCTCGCTGAGGACAAGGACTACCGCCAATTGCTCGAGCAGCTCGCCGACGCGATGCAGGAGGAGTGGGAAGTGTTCTACCGCGGCTATTGGGAAGCGCGGCGCGACACCATCGAGGCGCGCATCGATGCCGTGCAGTCGCTGTGGGACACCGCATTCGCCCCCGCGCTCGAGCCATACCTCGAGGGGCGGCGCCTGAGCGGTGGCATCATCATGCCGTCCGCTCCCCTCGGTCCCGAGGGCCGCATCGTCGATGGCAGCCCGTTCGTGGCCACCGACCAGGTGGTATCCGTTCAATTCCCCGTCGACGAGGAGCGCCCGGAGGGCGCGATCTTCGCGTTCCTCAAGGAACTGTGCTTCCTGCTCATCGACCAGCGCACGGTCGGCGCGGGAGCCGAATCGCCTACCGCGGTGGAGGACCTGCGGCGGCGGGCGGCGGTGCGGTGTGGGGCGCTGCTCCTGCAATTCTACGCACCGACTCGCGCGGCCGGCTATCGGCGCGTCTTCCTCGACGCGGTGGGCGCCAAGGACAGCTACACGGTGGCCGCATTCGAGCGGGTGTACGACCTCGAGCCGCGGGAGTTCGAAGCGGTGCGGGAGGAGGTTCGACGGCGGTAGCAAGCTGGGTGTCGGCAGTCGGCAGTCGGCAATCGAGGGCAGGGGCACGGGCGGCTGGGGGGGCGGGTACGACTGCCCACGCCCCGACTGCCGACTGCCTGCTGTCCGGAAACTCCGGCCACACCCATGCCGTTGGTGGGAGGTAGGGAGCGGACGATGACGACAACGGCGACACGACGAACGATCCGAGTTCCATCGGCGCGGATTCCGCGTCACGACAAGCGGTTCGGCGCGGGCGTGATAGCGGCGACCGCCGTGCACGCCGGGCTGCTCGTGTGGCTGCTGCTCGGCACGCCGGGCCTGGACGAGTACCGGCGTGGCATCGGCACGCCCGGCGTGCTGGGGGGCGGTGGCGGCGGCGGCGGGCAGGGCGGGCCGGAGGTCCACTACCTCACCCTCCCCCCCGTGCCGTCCCCGGCACGCGCCGCCCCGCGCCAGCCGGAGCCCGAGCGCGTGGAGATCCCGACCGTCGTGGAGCCGGTCACCGAGGTGCACGACGTCGAGGTGCCCAAGCCGGTGGTGGTCGCGACCGAGCCCGAGCCGCCCGTCCCAACTGTCACCCGGCCCCCGCGGTTCGAGGCCGTCGAGCAACCGGGCCGCGGCACGGGCGGCGGCGACGGACCGGGCGCCGGCGGCGGTACCGGGGGCGGGGTCGGCACCGGCCGGGGAACCGGCGTCGGCAGCGGCGAGGGACCGGGCACCGGCGGCGACCGCGGCGACGTCATCGCGCCGCGGGAGCGGGCCATCGTGTTTCCCTTCGAGGAGGCCCCTCCGTCGAGCCGGGGGGTCACGTACACCATTCGGTTCTATGTCGACGAGCGCGGCCGTCCCACCCGGATCGAGATCGAGCCGGAGATCGCCGACAAGGATTTCCGCAAGAAGGTGATGGAGCGAATGCGCGAGTGGACCTTCTACGCCGCCCGCACCCTCGACGGCCGCAACGTCAAAGGGCAGTACGTCACGACCTATACACCTTGAACAGCTGTTTAGCAGTGAAAAGTGAGTGAGGCGTAAGGAGTGAGGAGTTGGGTCCGGGCGAGCTCTCGGTGTGTGCGCGACCTGCCATGCAAGAACGGAGCTCCGCCAGTCGCACTCCTTACTCCTCACTCCCTACTCCTTACTCCTCACTCCTTACTCCCCACTTCTTACTCTCACTCCTCACTTCTCACTGCTCTTCTGCCAGCTCCGCCAAGCGCTCCCGGGCCTCCCCGACCAGGGGCTGCAGCTCCGGCTCCGCGTCGCTCCACAGCTCGATGAACCTGGCATAGTACTCCGCCGCCTCGGTGCGGTGGCCCAACCGACTGTGCACGCTGGCGAGCCGGCGGAGTATGCGCGGCAGATTGCCGCTGTCCTGGCCGCTGCGGAACAGGGCCGGGGTCTCGAGGTAGCGCTCGTACACGGCCACGGCGGAATCGAGCTGGCCCATCTGCTCGTACGCCTCCGCGATCTCGGGCAGCACGCACAATGCGCACGCCGGAACGGAATCACGGACCTCGCGGAAGTAGCGCAACGCGTCGTGCGGCCGGTCCTCGGCGAGCGCGATGATGCCCAGGGTGCTGTTGAGGCCCGTGTAGCTGTCCGCCAGGGTCGCGGAGTCCGCGCGCGCACGGAACTCGCTGACCAGCTCGCGGGCCCGCTCCGGCCCGCCGGCGAGAGCATACACCTGGGCGACGCCGAGGTAGTTCCGCTTCGCCGGCGCTTGCGCGCGCCACGCCTCACTGTCCATCGCACGCCGGACCGCGGCGATCGCGGAGTCTGGACTGCCCAGGTAGCGGACGGCCACGATGGCCCGTCCGATGTTGGAGAGCACGTCCCACGGTTGATCGCTGAAGAAGCCCAGCCCGGCCGTTTGGGCGATGTCGTAGCCCTGCTTGACCCGACGGGACGCGTCGCCGGGTCTTCCCTGGATCATCGAGTAGTTGGCCAGTTCGAGCGCCGCCTGCGCGTCAAACACCGGGATGCCGCGGCGCGCCGCCTGGAGCTCCCGGATGTGGCGCTCGGCGGACGCGTAGTCGAAACCGGCAGCCGCGAACGCGGCCCGGAACGAGTGCACCGCGGGGTTGTCGGGGTAGGTCGCGGCAAGCTCCTCGAGCAGCGCGCGGGCACTGTCGGCCTTCCCCAGATCGTACAGGATACCGATGACGTTGGTGTACGACGCCGAGGGCGCGCCCCCCAGCGCGATGCTGCGGAGGTGGAGTTCCGCCGCTTCGGCGCGCCGTCCCAGCTCGTTGTACTCGACCGCCAGGTTGTTCAGCGCGATCCGGTCCGTGGGGTACTTGTCCAGCAGCGTGCGATAGGCGACGACCGTTGCCTGCTGATCCCGCTCCACGTAGTCGTGATACGCCGCCTCGGCGAGATAGCGCTCCCGCTCGCTCAACCGGTCGCGTAGCGCGTACGCCCTGGCAAAGGCGCTGTCGGAGCGGCCCTCGCGAATCCCCTGATTGCGCAGGATGATACCGAGCTTGCGATAGGCCATGGCGAACGCCGAATCGTCCGCGATCGCCTCTTCGAGCAGGCGGATGGCGCGGTCGAAGTCCGCCGCGTTGTTGGCGCGGTCGGCATGGGCGTACTTGCGCAGCGCCTCCGTGGAGCGCGTCGTGACCTCGGCGAGGGGCTGGTCCGCCCGGATGGTGCGCAGCGATTCGCCGATCTTCGCCCGCAGGCTGGCCGAGAGCCGATCGACGGCCGGGATCAGCGCCTGGGGGTCCGCGGCCGTCTCGCGCGCCGCCCAGAGCACGTCGCCGCCGGTGGACACGAGACGACTCGACAGCACGAATCCGCCGCCGAGCACCCGAACGTCGCCCGTGACCACCGCCTTGACGCCTTCGCGTTCAGCCACCTCCAGCGCCATGTCGTCGGTGAGCCGTGTAGTGGGGTCGCGCTTCATTCGCTGCAGCGCCTGGCCCACCTGCGCGGGGTCGAGCACGGTCACCGCCGGCGACTGAGCCAGGTCGATGCGGAACAACTCCGTCACCGTCTCGCCGAGCGTCGAGTCGCCGCTCGCATTGGCAAAGTCGGCGAGCACGACGCGCTCCCGCTCGTCGAGCACGCCGGATGCCACCAGCGTGCCCACCGGCCCGATGCCGAGCAGGCGCATCGCCATGTAGAGCGCGGCGGCGATCCCGAGGACGCTGAAGCCGCCGCCGATCGTGGCGACCGCGCGGCGCCAGGTGAGCCAGCGCCAAACCCCGCGGTCCGCGCCGGTGCTCGTTTGGCCTACCCGCGCCCGCGCCCGACGGCGCTCCGCCCGGCCCGTGAGCACCGCGACCGGCAGACCGGCGCCCGTCACGCCGAGGGCGCCCACGAAGACCCATCCCGGCAGCCCGAGCCGGACCATCAGCACGTACGCGAGACCGAGTAGGACCACGGCGCCCACCGCGTAGAGCCCCAGCACGCGCGTGGGATCGCTGCGCCGCAGCATGGTGTGGGCCCTCACCGTGACCATCCTCGTGCCCACTGGCGTCGCGGCGCCCGATGGAGTGGCGTACGTCGCGAGCTGATCGCGGACCTCTGCGGCCGTCTGCCAGCGGTCCGCCGGCTTCTTTTCCAGGCAGCGCATCACCAGATCCGCGAGCCAGGCGGGCACCGACGCCCGGTGCTCCGCCACCGGCTGCGGCGTCTCGGTCACGTGCGCCGCCAGCACCATCTGGGTGTTCGTCCCCTCGAACGGCGGCCGGCCGGCCAGCATCTCGTAGGCCATCGCACCGAGTGAATAGAGGTCGGCGCGGTGATCGACATTGGGATCCGCCGCGGCCTGCTCCGGCGCCATGTACGCCGGCGTGCCGACGGCTACGCCGAAGCTCGTGACCTGTGCCTGGTCGGCCGAGGCCTCGCTCACCGCCTTCGCCACCCCGAAATCCGCCACGTACGCGTGCCCCTCGGACAACAGGACATTGTCGGGCTTGACGTCCCGGTGCACGATCCCCTGCTTGTGTGCCGAGGCGAGCGCGTCCGCCACGACATTGGTCAGCCGCACCACCTCGTGAACCGGCAGCTCGCCTTCCCGCCTCAGCCGTTCACGCAGGGACTCGCCGTCGATGAACGGCATGACGTAGTACAGGAACCCGTCGGCGTCACCGGAATCGTGCAACGGGAGGATGTGGGGGTGGGTGAGCTTCGCGGCGATCCGGATCTCCCGCAGGAACCGCTCGCTCCCGATCGAGGCCGCCAGATCGGGGCGCAGCACCTTCACGGCGACCTGCCGGTCGTGCCGCGCGTCGTAGGCGCGGTACACGGTCGACATCCCGCCGGTCCCCAACTCCTGCTCGATCTCATAGCGACCGCGCAGCGCCTGCCGGAGGCGGTCGAGGGGTTTGGACATCCGCGTTCTACCGAGCGTTCAGGGCATCGAAGGATATGTACTCGCGGCAGGGCCGGCTAGTTTCACGCGACTGGCAGTCGGCTGTCGCCTCGATACGGTGACCGCCGACTGCCGATCAATACCCCTCCCCCTCCACCCCCACCTTCCCCCGAAACGTCCAATACACCACCGCCGTGTAGCACAGCACGAACGGCATGCCGACGGCCGCGAAGACCAGCCCGATCCTCAGCGTCTTGTCGCTGGACGCGGCGTTGAGCATCGTCAAGTTGAACGCCGGATCGTTGCTCGCCGTGAGGATATTGGGGTACATCGCGAAGGCGAACAGGAACACCATGCACAGGATGGTGAGCGTCGTGGAGGCGAACGCCTGGCCCCAGCGGCCGTGGAAGAGGGCTCGCGGCACGTTCGCGATGGCGAGCACGTTCAGCACCACGCCTGCCATTGCCCAGGGGTGGCGCTGGAAGCTGGTGGCCCCGGGGAGCCGGTTCAGCGTGTAGATCGTCACGAGGAGGTACAACACCAGAAACACGCCCCACGTGTGCCACATCCACGGTCCGAGCCTCGCCTGCACCGCCCCGTCGGTCTTGAGGTACAGGTAGATGGCACCGTGCATGGCAAAGAGCGACACGGCCAGCAGCCCCACGAGGACCTGATAGGGCCCGATGAGGTCGCCGAGGGTACCCACGAACACGCCGCGCTCGTTGAGCGGCACCCCGGCGATGCCATTGCCCACCGCGACACCGAACACGAAGGTCGCGAGCAGGCTGGATCCGAAGAACCCCCAGTCCCACAACGCCCGCCACGCCGGGGACGCGATCTTGCCGCGAAACTCGAGGCTCACCGCCCGGAAGATGAGCGCGAACAGCACAACCATGAACGGCACGTAGAAGCCCGAGAAGATGGCGGCGTACGCCTCGGGAAACATCGCGAACAACGCCCCACCGAAGGTCACCAGCCACACCTCGTTGCCGTCCCACAGCGGTCCGATCGACTGGACGAAGAGGCGGCGCTCTCGGTCGCTGCGTGCGAGCGGATGCAGGATCCCCACGCCCAGGTCGAACCCGTCGAGGACGGCGTAGCCGGCCAGGAGCACGGCCATGAGAATGAACCACGCGAGGTGGAGGCTCATGGCCCGCGCTCCCTGCGCGAGGTCAGGGAACCGCGATGCCCCGCGAGGGCGCCCGCGGCGCCTGGTAGATCCTGCGAAGTCACGCGGCGCCCGACCGGCTCCGGGCCTTCCTGAATCTTATGGTTCAGCACGAACACCCAGAGGCCGCCGAGCAGGAGGTAGATGGCGCCGAACATCACGATCGAGCCGAGGACCTGCGAGGCCCGCACGGCTTCGCTCACCCCATCCGTCGTGCGCAGACCGGCCAGCGTTTCGCGGGTGGAGCCGTCGGCCAGCGTCGCGGTCACGACACCGTGCTGCACGAACCCGTCAGTGTCGAGCAGGGGCGCACCCGCCGCGTCCCGCACAATGGGCGGCTGGACGATCCACGGCTGCCGGCCGACCTCCGCGGCCACCCACCCAACCTGATTCGCGGCCACGGCACCGACCACCGCGAAGACGCAGACCCACAGGAGCCACCGCGTGCGGAACAGGGTGCCGCGCCACAGCAGCCACGACGCCAGCAGGGTGACCGCGATGAAAGCCAGCCCGAGGTAGACCATCAGGTGGTATGACACGAACGGGATGAGCACGGACGGCCGGTCCTCCGGCCGGAAGCGGTCGAGGCCGATGACCGGCTCGTTGACATCGTCATGGATCAGGAAGCTGAGCCCACCGGGCACGGCGATCTGGAAGTCGACGCGCTTGGCCCTGGCGTTCGGCAGACCGAAGAGCGTGAAGTCCCCGCGTCCCGTCTCGAACTGGGCCTCGAACGCGGCCATCTTGGCCGGCTGGTACAGATACACATTGCGCGACTGGAAGTGGCCGCTGACCGGGGCCGCGAGGCTCGATACCGTGGCAAGAATGAGCGCGCCACGGAACGAGTGCCGCGCGAACGCCTCGTGGCGTCCCTTGAGCAGGTACCACGCGCTGATGCTCATGATGAAGAACGCGCCCATGATGAAGCAGCCGATCCACACGTGCACCAGCCGATGGATCGTGGACGGATTGAACACCATCTGCCAAAAGTGATCGATCTCCGCCCGCAGGATCGGCTCGCCGTTCACCACCCAGGGCTCGCCGTTCCGGACCATCTGCACGATCCGATGCCCCGCCGGGGTTTGCTGCCAGCTGTTGGCGACCACGATCCAGATAGACGAGAAAATCGAACCGATCGCAACCATGACGGTGGAGAAGAAATGCATGCGGGGCCCCACCCGGTCCCATCCGAACACCAGCACCGCCAGGAACCCCGACTCGAGAAAGAAGGCGAAGATCCCTTCCGCTGCGAGCGCCGAGCCGAACACGTCGCCCACGAAGCGTGAATACGCCGCCCAGTTGGTCCCGAACTCGAACTCCATCACGATGCCGGTCGCCACGCCGATCGCGAAGTTCAGCGCGAAGATCCCGGTCCAGAACCGCGCCGCCGATTCGTACAGCGGATCTCGCGTGCGCAGGAACATCCCCTCGAGGTAGACCAGCACCACACCCATCCCGATCGTGAGGGGCGGGAACAGGTAGTGGAACATGATGGTGAGGGCGAACTGCAGCCGCGAGAGCAGGACGACGTCCATATCGGGCCGGAGCTCCGGTGGGCGGTGGAGGTCGACGAGGGGAAAGATACCTCGCGGGGCAACGGGCAGAGAGCATGCGGTGCATCGAACACAACGGGCGGTATATTGCGGCCATGCGATCGTTCACACACGTGTTACTCATGGCTGGGGTCGGCACCGCCGGTGCGTCCGCACCTCATCCGGTTGGCGCGCAGACTCCCAACCCACCTACGGTGCTCGTCGTGGTGGCCCACCCGGACGACGACGCGATGTTCTCCGCATCGATCTACCGCATCACCCACACCCTGGGTGGCAAGGTCGACCTCGCCGTGGTGACGGACGGGAGCGGGGGATTCCGGTTCTCACAGCTCGCCGAGCCGATCTATGGCCTGGAGCTGAGCGACGAAGCCGTGGCGCGGGAGTATCTGCCCGCCATCCGCAAGCGCGAGCTGCTGGACGGCGGCGCGATCGTAGGGATCCGGCGGTACTTCCTGCTGGACGAATACGACCACGCCTACACCGAGAACGTGGACACGGTGCTCACCCACGTGTGGGACGCCGAGCGCGTGCGGCAGCGCCTCACGGAGATCATGACGGACGGGGCATACGAGTTCGTGTTCGTCCACCTGCCAATCCCCAACTTCCACGCGCACCACAAGGCCGCCAGCATCCTCGCCCTGGAGGCGGCGCGCGCCACACCGGCCGATCGCCGCCCCATCGTGCTCGGCAGCTTCGTTGGCGAGGGCGACGGCGACACGTCGCTCGCCGACTTCGAGGAGCTCCCGGGCTATCCAATCACCCGTGTACGCCACGACGGCCCCCACTTCCTGTTCGACCGGCGCCAGCCGATCGATCCCGAGGGCCGCCTGGACTACCGCATCGTGGTGAACTGGGTGATCGCCGCCCACAAGTCGCAGGGCACCATGCAGCTCTTGGTGAATCGTGGCGACGTGGAGCGGTTCTGGATGTTCGAGATGAACGATGCTGGGCGGTTTGCGGAGGCGGAGGGGTTGTTCGAAGAGCTGGGGACATCGGGGGCGGCGCGCAGCGCGCAATGAGCAGTGTGCAGCGGTCTCTGTGGTCCGCTCGTTACACGCTGCTCTCTACGTCACGCTCCCCTGAGCGCCTCCGCGACGGGTTGCTTCGCCGCCCGCCGCGCGGGGAGGAAACCACCCACCACACCCATCACCGCGGCGAAGATCAGCCCCTGCAGCAGCAGTCCGGGCGTCACCCTGAAGGCGAACGCCAGCTCGCTGAAGGAATCCCAGTTCGTCGTGCTCGTCACCAGGCCGTTGATCGGCAGCGTGGCGAGGCCGCCCAGGAGGCCGCCCAGCAGGGCAATCAACACCGCCTCCACCAGGAAGGAGCCAAGCACGTTCCGCGGCGTGAAGCCCAGGGTGAGCAGCACGCCGATCTCCGGGCCGCGCGAGGCAACCGCCGCGTACATGGTGTTGATCGCGCCGAAGACGGCACCGATCGCCATTACGCCCGACACGAAGATCGCGAAGAACTGGAGCAGGTTGCCGAGCAGCGATGACTGATTCCGGTAGAAAGCGTCTTCGCGGAATACGTCGACGAACAGGCGCGGGTCGCCTTCCATCGTCTCCTCGATGCCCTCGAACCCCGATGGGTCCGTCATCCGGAACGTGACCGACTGAAACACCTGGCCCCGGAACAGGGGCATGAACTGCTCGTTCTCGCCCCAGATCTCCGACTCGAACGCGGATCCCTCCGCCACGAACCGCCCCACCACGTTCCAGTCCCGCCCGGCGAACCGGAAGACGTCCCCGACCGCCATGTCGGCGAACCGGCTGGGGAGCTTGGCGCCCACGAGGATCTCGGACGCCCCGGGTGTGAACATCCGCCCTTCCACGATCTCGACACCCTTGCGCACCTCGAGCGCCATCGGACTCACGCCGCGCACCACGACGTTCGCCAGCTCACCGTTTCGCCGGCTCGCGCTGATCACCACGAACGTCTCGGCGCTGATCATCGGGCGGCCCTGCGGGTCCTGCGCGACGAACGGCATCCCGCCGACGACGTTGGCGACGTCGCGGCCGAGCCCGCTGTTCATCTCGGCGTTGGCGCCCTTGCGGAGCACGAAGGCGTTGTCCGGCGACCCCGTGCCGACGAGCGCGGCCCGGAATCCGTTCGACAGGGCCATCATCGCCACGAACACCGCCACCACGAGCGCCATGCCGACGGCCGTGGTGAGCGTGGAAACGGGCCGTTGCCGGAGGCTCCGGAGGTTGTAGATGAGGGGGATTTTCATAGCCGTCCGTCGTGTGCTGGTTCTCTCGGCAGTAACATCAGTCGCGCCTCCCTCACGCCACCTTCCTCAGCGCATCCACGACCGACAACCGCGCCGCCTGCCAGGCCGGCACCAGTCCGCTCGCCAGGCCCAACGCGAGCGCGATGGCGAATCCGAGCGCTACCGTGCTCCATTCCACGGCGTAACCCGGCAAAAGGGAGCTGAGCATCTCGTTCCCACCCAGCGCCGCCCGGGCGCCGAAGATCCCGATGGCGCCGCCGAGCATCGTGATGAGCACTGCCTCGATCATGACGAGCCCGGAGAGTAACCGGTCGCCAAAGCCGATGGTCTTCATCACGGCGACCTCGTGCGTGCGCTCCCGTGCCGCCATCATCATCGTATTGGCCGCGACGAGCAGGATGGCAAAGAATACCGCGGTGCCGATGGCGCGCACCAGAAACCCCACGTTGCCCCACATGGTGACGAAGCCGGCGTTGAAGGCCTTTTCCGTTTCCGTCTTCGTGGGCGCGCTCGAGTTCTCGAACACCTGGTCGATCCGGGCCGACATGGCGGCGGCCTCCGACGGGTTGTCCAGCCGCAGGATGAACCAACCGGGTGTCACGTTGCGATTCGTGCGCTCGTAGAGGTACTCGTAATGGAAGTAGAAGGCCTCGTCCCCGAAGCTCGGATCCTCGGGCACGTACACGCCGCGGATCGTGAAGTCCCAATCGCCCGGGAAGATGGTCCCCTGGAGGGTGACGGTCTGTCCTACCCGCCACCCGAACCGCTCCATCAGTCCTTGCCCCACGATCGCCGCGGTCCGCTCACCCTCGAACGCCTCCAGCTGCTCCGGCGGAATCTGTACTTCCGGATACATCGGGAAGTAGGTGTCGGCAACCACGGCGAACTGCGCGAAGAAGTTCTGCGGGTTCACGTAGACGCCGCCGAACCAGTTCGCCCACGACACGCTCGCCACGCCGTCGAGGGCATCGATGCGCCGGGCATGCGCCTCGGGCAGCGGAAACGTGATGCCGATCGCGCTGCGCGACACGAGGCGTGATTCGCTTCCGACCTCGCCCGCCGCCGCCAGCGCCGTGACCACCGAGCGCAGCGCCGCGAACAGAAAGAGCGCCACCGCGACGCTCAGCACGGTCAAGAGCGTGCGCCCCTTGCGCCGCATCAGGTTGGCCCAGATCAGCCTCGCATATCTCATCGGCGCAAGACCCCCTTGTCGAGGTGCATCACGGCATGGGCCCGCTCGGCCGCGTGCGCGTCGTGTGTTACCATGAGGATGGTCTTGCCGAACTCCTTGTTGAGACGCTGGAGCAGCGTCAGGATCTCGTCCGCGGAGGTGGCGTCCAGGTCGCCCGTGGGCTCGTCGGCCAGGATGACCGTGGGATCGCTCACGATGGCCCGCGCGATGCCGACACGCTGCTCCTGGCCGCCCGACAGCTGCCGCGGGAAATGCTCCGCCCGATCCGTGAGCCCCACCACGCCGAGCGCGGTCAGGACGTGGTCACGCCGGTGGCGCTTCGACAGCCGCGTGAGCAAGAGCGGCAGCTCCACGTTCTGGTACGCGGTCAACACCGGCAGCAGGTTGTAAAACTGGAACACGAAGCCAATATGCTCGGCGCGCCACCCGGCGAGGCGCCGGGGCTTCATCGCGGTGACCTCTACGCCGCCCACGGCCACCGTGCCCGCGCTGGGCTTGTCCAGGCCGGCGATGAGATTGAGCAGCGTGCTCTTGCCGCTGCCGGACGGCCCCATGAGGGCCAGGAACTCCCCGTGCTCGATCGTCAGGTTCACGCCGTCGAACACCGGGACTTCCTGCGTATCCCGGAAATACGATTTCCGTAGGTCACGGATCTCAACCAGCGGCATGCTTTCGGCTCCGCGTTGTCGTTAGGACGGCTCCCGCACCCGCACGGTCGCGCCATCCTCCAGCCCTTCATGCCCGGCCACGACCACCCGCTCGCCCCCGGACAGCCCGCTGCGGATCTCCCGGCGGCCGCCCGACACCGGCCCCGCGTTCACCGCCCGCCGGGCGGCGCGGTCGCCCGTCACCACCCACACCACCGCCTCGCCCGCCTCGTCGCGCACCGCGCCGGCCGGCACGAAGATGCGGGCCGGCGCCGCTTCGGCGCTGTCCGCGGCCTCGCTCAAGAAGTCCACCCGGGCGGCCATTTCGGGGAGGATCCGCGGGTCCCGGTCGAGGATGCTCACCTTGACCTGCACCGTGGCCCGCTGGCGGTCCGCGGTCGGCACGACCTGCCGCACGGCGCCGTGATAGGCGGTGTCGGGATACGCGTCGAGGGTGATCCGCGCCGGCTGCCCGTTCCGTACCTGCGCGATGTAGGCCTCGTTGACGTCGACCTCCACCTCCAGCGTCTCGAGATCCGCCATGGTCACCACCGCCCCCCGCGTCAGGCCGCCTCCGGTGGCCACGGGCGCCACGACCTCGCCCACCTCGGCGTCCTTGCGCAACACCGTGCCGTCGAACGGCGCGCGAATGTAGGTGTTCTCCAGATTGGCCGCCACGACGTCGACGCCCGCTTCCGCCGCCCGTCCTTGCGCCTCCTGGACGCCGACCCGCGCTTCCGCCGCGGCGAGTCGTGCCCCGAGATCCTCGACCTGCTGGGCGGGGATCAGGTTCTGCTCCTGAAGGTCCTCCGCCCGCACCAGGTCGCGCGCCAACTGGTCGCGCTGCGCCTGCGCCTCGAGCAGCGCGGCGCGGGCGCTGGCCACGTTCGCCTGCGCCTGCGCGACGGCGGCGGCATAGTCCGCGTTGTCCAGCCGGGCGATCACCTGGCCGCGCACGACCACAGACCCCTCGGTGACGCCGAGGTACGCCAGCCGACCCGAAATCCGCGAGGAAACCGACGCCTTGGTACGGGCCACGACGTAGCCGTTCGCGGTGATACCGGTGGATCCGTCGCCCCCGCCCGTGACCTGGGCCACCGCCACCTCGACCTCCGCCCGTCCCGGGGAGCCGAGCAGTAGCACGCCCCCGAGCACGACGACCACGGCCACGCCCGCGAGCACGAGCGCGAACGTGAGCGCGCGCCGCGACTGCGGCGAGGGCGCGTCGCGATCGATGCGGAGACGGGAGAGATCGGGCGCGGAGTCGGACATTCGCCTGGTTGTTCTACGATCGGGACGGGAGGGAGTTTCGGGGCCCGGACAGAGAAGGTCAATGGGGGAGGATGATCATCCTCCCTTCCTACACTCCCACCGCCTGCGGCTTCAGGTCCACGTCCGCGGGCACCTCGTCCGGCTCCTCCGCCCCACCCCGGTCCTTGAACGCGTGGAGAATCCGGGCGCGCCCGATCTCGTCGTAGTCCACCTCGGGGTACGCGTCCTCGCGAAACGGTTGGCCGGGGGCGTAGTCGTGCACCACCACCCGCACGCCGGTCAACCCGTCGAAGTGCCGCTCCTCGGCGCGCGAGCCTCCGAACATGTCGAGCAGGTCGAACAGCACCGAGAACACGCGCTCCACCGACTCGAAGGCCAGGCCGTCCTCGACGAAGATCAGATCCACCTCGGCCGAACGCATGACCTCGTACAGGTGGTGGCGCGCGTCGAGCGAGAGCACGTGGTGGTACGGCGGGCCGACCGTCCACGTGTCGTCCTCGTTCGTATCGCGGCTCATGTGCGAGATGTACCAGAGGTGCGGGGCGAGCCAGACGCCGTGCCCATGGCGGAACCGGCGGGTGCGCGCGAAGTCCCACAGGCGTCGGATCCCCTCGAAGAACGCGCGCCTGAGCCCCACCCGATCGTGTTGGCGTACCGCCTCGTGGACGTCGGGATGCCGCAGGTCGTCCGGATGAACGGTGAGGGTGCCCCATGTATGGAAGTCGAGCCGGCCACCGCGTTCGAGGGGAATCCGCCCGTCGTCGAGCAGCACGCGCACCACCGGGCAGGCGCCGCTCTCTACCCGCACGACGTGGAATCCGGCGCGGGCGAGCGCGAAGGTTCGACCGCGCGCCTCGCGCGACGGGAGGGCGACGGGCACGAGCCGCGGTTTCGCCGGGTCGCGGAACCGCAGGACGAACGTGCGGATCGGCAGGAGCCAAGCCCAGACCGCGTAGCCGAGCGCACCGCTCCACGCCGCCGCGGCGCCGAGGAACGCGGTAACCGGCATCGCGTTGGGCGCGCCCGTCGCGGCCAGGTTGTCACCGGACGACAGCACCACCGCCGCCGCGAGGAGCCCGCCGCCGGCGACGGTGGCGCACGCCACGACCCGTACCCACGACGTGGCGCGGTGGTCGTGCCCGCCGTGACGCAGGCGCCACAGGATCTCGAGCGACGGCGCTCCGGGCATGATGATCACCAGGAGACTCACGAACAGCGTGACACCCACGGTGGCGAGCGGCGTCCACGGCGGGAGCGTGAGGGCGGCGGCGAGCAGGAGCGCCAAGACGCCCAGGATCGCCGCCGCCTCGAATCGCGCGCGGCGGGGACCCTGGAAGCGCGGCGCATTCGCCATCCAATTGTGGACGTTGAGGCCGGTGAGCGTCGCGGCGAACACGGCGATGCCGGCCAGGAGTGCCCACAGCAGGGCGAGGGCCACGAAGTACGCGGTGCCGGACACCGCGAGGAGACCGCGGCGCAGCCCGCCGGGGAGCCACGGATGCAGCGCCGCGAGTGTCATCGCGATCACGGCGATGCCGGCCGTTGACCGGGCGAGCAGTGGCGGGAAGCCACGGCCTACCGCCGGCCGCTCCCGGAAGTCCACGCCGAACTGCGGTGTGTGGCGCGCGAAGAACGCGCGGAGCCGCCCGCCCGCCGCGAGCAGCCGGCCCGCCACCGGCACGGGGCGAACGCGGTGGGCCGCGAACGTCATGCCGGTCAGGATCACCAGGGCCAGCACCCCGATGCCGTCGGCGACGTCCGACGGGGACCGCCGGCCCAGCACTTCGAACGCGATCACCGCCGACGCCCACGATACGCCGAGCCACGCGCGGAACGAGACCAGCCGCCGCCGGGTGGCGTGATAGAGCGTCCCGAGCGCCACGGCCGGTCAGCTCCCTTCCCTGCCAGCGGCCGGCGGTCCCGCCGGGCGGGGCGGGGCGGGAGGAGGCGGGGGCGGCGGCGGCGACGGTGGGGCGGAGGGTGCCCGCGCCGGGGTGACCCCCGGGAGCACGGGGTGCTCGACCGGCGGGAGGATGTCCCGGAACGCCGTCCCGTACAGATCCCAGACCGTGACGAACAGCGCCGCCACGATGGGGCCGATGAGCACACCCACCGCGCCGAACAGCACGATGCCGCCGAGCGTGGAGAGCAGGATGAGGAGATCGGGCAGCTTGGTGTCCTTCCCAATCAGCATCGGCCGCAGGAAGTTGTCGACCGAGCCCACGAGCAGCGCGAACCAGATCACGAACAGGGCGGCGGCGGCCCACCGGCCCACGATCCCGAGATAGATCACCGCGGGAATCCACACGATCGCGGCCCCGAGTCCCGGAATGACCGACAGCACGGCCATCACCGCGAGCCAGAACGCCCACCCCTCGAGGCCCGCCATCCAGAACGCCAACCCGCCGAGGGCGCCCTGCACGAGGCCGATCACGAGGCTACCCTTGATGGTTGCCCGTGACACGGAGACGAACCTGCCCATCATCAGCGCTTCCTCCTCGGGCCTGAGCGGCAGGTAGAAGAGGATCTTGTCGAGGACCGCCTTCCCGTCCACCAGGAAGAAGAACATCGCGTACAGCATGACGAACAGCAGGATGAAAAACAGCGCGGTGCCGCGTGCGGCCGCCGTCAGGATGCCGACGGCGAACGTGCCGATGTGACCCGCCAGCTCACCGGCCTTCGAGAGGATCTGATCGCGGTACGGCCGCACGGCGTCCGCGAAGGGCAGGCGGTCGAACACGCCGCCCAGTTCCGGGGTTCGGGACAGCTGACGCTCGACCCACGGGCGCACCTCCTCGCTGAGCTGCACGGCCTGCGCCGCCACGATGCCGAGGAAGGCCGTGAGCGGAACGACCACGAGGAGCAGGACGATCCCGATGGTGGTGGCCGATGCCAGGCGCCGACGTCCGCGGAACCGCCGGACCAGCCAGCCATAGAGCGGTTGGAACATCGCGCTCAGGATGGCCGCGACGAGCAACGCCACGAGAAACTGCCGAATCATCCACAGGAACAGCAGCGTGATCCCGCCCACGAGGATCAGCAGGACGATCTTTTGGAGCTTCTCGGGACTGGCGGTCGGTGTCATGGCGCTGTCGTCGACGTGGAGCGCAGGGCTCCGGAAGGATCGGGCGCGGGGCGCGCTGGGGCACGGAGCGCGAAGGACGAAACAGAAGGCCCCTCCCAACCTGAGAGGGGCAACGTCGTGACGTCAGGGCTCTGCGCGGAACGCACTCACGGGCCACGCGCCCCGAGCCCGCTCCTCGAGGTCCGAGCCCCCCGCGCCCCCAGCCCCTCCTACCGCTTCCGACGCTCGCGACGGCCGCGCCGCTTTGCCGCGGCGGCCTTGAGCCGCTTGGCAAGACTCGGCTTCACGTAGAACCGCTTCTTCCGCAGCTCCTGGAGTACTCCCGACTTTTGTACCCGGCGCCGGAAGGCCTTCAGTGCCCAATCGAGGCGGTCACCGTCATTCAAGATGATCTCGGTCACGTTGGCACCTCTGACGTCCTCGCCCTTACGACCGCCGCTTGCCGCTCCCACCGCCGGCGAGTGCAGCAGGGGCGGCAGCGGACCTTGTGGGAGGTTAGGCCTCGACGGGTGTCACGTTCTCCGCCGCCGGGCCCTTCTTGCCCTGCACGACGTCGAACTCCACGCGCTGACCCTCGCGCAGCGTCTTGAACCCGCTGCCCGCGATGGCCGAGTAGTGGACGAAGCAGTCCTTCTCCCCGTCCTCACGCGTGATGAAGCCAAACCCCTTGCTCTCGTTGAACCACTTTACGGTTCCGGTGGTACGCACTGCCGTACTCCTTGGTGTTGTGATGACGTCGGAGTCCGGGTGTGCCGTACCTGCCGATCGTCCATCGTATTCCGCGGACCGTCCCCCGCGTTGGGCCGCCCGGGCGGCCCAGCCGACCATCCGGGCGTTTGCGACTCCAGCGTTACAAAAGGGACCTACGCGTCACGCCCAGGTCCCCGAGGATCCCGCTGGCTGCATCGCGCAATCTCCTGCGCGCTCGGAAGCTGGCCCAAAGTAATAACGGCGCTGAAAAAGAGCCAGAGGCAGGGTTCCTTAGCCTTCAAAGCGCAAGTCGAACACCGAAGAATCGATCGTAACCACCCCCCGAAGCCGCTCGTGTACGGTGATCCGAATCCGGTCGCCGTAGCGCGAGAGGCGGTGGAGGAGCCGCTCCAGGTGGCGGGCCTGCGCCGCGTGGAGCTGATCGATATGGAGCGTCACGGACGACCGTGTGCCCGCCAGCAACCGCTCCAGATGGCGGCCGGCGCGGCGGTACGCCCGGCCGTCGAGCCAACCGCGAAGTCTGAGCGACAAGCCCGACGCGGCGCTGCGGACGTCGTTCAGCGAGACCTCGAGCGCTCCGGCCTCCCCGTACCGCCGCAGCGCCTTCTCGAGCCGTTGAGCTGCATCCCGCAACCGCTGATTGGCGCGGCCCTCTTCCACTTGCCGGAAATGGCGCTCGACGTAGTCGCGCATCGAGAGCCCGACGACCCAGTCGCCCACCGCGCGGGGGATCAGCCGGGGCCGCCACCAGGGGATCGACCCCACGAAGAGCGCCACGCGGCGCGGACCGCCCCGGAGCAGACCGTGCACGGCAAACCGCCACAGAAGGCGCGGGAGCTGGCCGACCGTGATACCGAGCGGCGTGGGAGCCGGGCGGAGATACCGTAGCTTATTCCGGATCCGGCGCGCAATGCCCTGGTCGTCGAACAGCCGCTCGTGCAGCGCCCGGTACCCCGCCACCATCTCGTCATAGCCCATGCCCTTGGGGAGCACGTTGGTGCCGAGCTTCACGTTGTCCGTGCTGTTCGCATTGGCAATGAGGCGCCCCTCCTTGGCCAGGCGCGCGTGCAGCGGCGTCTTGGGGATCGCCGTGAGCAGCCCGATCATCGACGCCTGAATCCCCGACTCCATGATGAACCGGTACTGCTTGTCGAACGTTTCCTCGGTGTCGTGGTCGAAGCCGATGATGAAACCGGCGAAGATGTCGAGCCCGGCCGCGTACACGGCGCGCACCGACGTGAGGATGTCCTGGCGTGTGTTCTGGAATTTCAGCGTCTCCTTCAGGCTCTCCTCATCCGGCGACTCGATCCCGATGAACACCCAGCCGAAGCCGGCCTCGCGGAACAACCGCAGCAGCTCGGCGTCCTGGGCGAGGTTGAGCGAGGCCTCCGTGCCGAAATGGAACCGATAGTCGTGCCTCCGCTGGTACTCGGCCAGATACCGCAGCAGGTCCTTGGCCACTTTCTTGTTGCCGATGAGGTTGTCGTCCACGAAGAACACGTGCTCGATGCCCTGCGCGCGGAGCGCGTCCAGCTCGCGCCCCACCTGTTCCAGCGGCTTGGTGCGGGGCTTGCGGCCGAACATCACGATGATGTCGCAGAACTCGCAGCGGAACGGACATCCGCGGGAGAACTGCAGTGTGACCGCCTGATATTTGTCGAGCGAGAGCAGGTCGAACCGGGGCACCGGCGAGTCGGCAAGGCTCACCTCTCCCTCTTCCTTATAGAGGGGCTTCGCCTCGCCGCGCGCGACGTCGCGGCAGAACGCCGGCCAGATGTACTCCGCCTCGCCCGCGACGACCGTGTGGGCGAGCGTCGTGAACTCCTCGGGGCACAGCGACGCATAGCTCCCGCCCGCCACCACGTAGTATCCCTGCTTGCGGTAGTAGGCCAGCAACTCCTTCTGCCGGGGGAATTGCACCCCCATCCCGCAGATCCCCACGATATCGGCCTCGGGCGCGAGGGGCAGCGTCTCCACGTTTTCATCGACGATCTGGATGTCCCAACCCTCCGGGCAGAGACCCGCGAGCGTCGCCAAGCCCAGGGGCGGGTTGACGGTCTTCCGGGTCTTGGGAAGGACGGTGTCGACCGCCCACTTGAAGCTCCAGAACGACTCGGGAAAACGCGGGTTGATCAGGAGGAGACGCATGCGAGGTCCGATGAGGGGGTATCCGGAAGTGACCGGCGTGGGGGGTGGTGTGTCAACCCCCTCCCTGTGCCCCCGCCCTTGGTTCCCTCACCCCTGTCCCCTCCCAAAGGGAGAGGGGTACTACCCCTCACTCACCGAGAGCGGGAGTGCAGCGCAGAGCTCCGCAACTCCCGGCGACGATTTGGCTACCGGAGCGCTGTGGGAGGGGGGCCGGGGATGAGGGAACCGTCAAATCGCTCCCCTCTCCCGCCCCGCGGGGAGAGGGGAACGAGGTGAGGGTTAAAAGAATCCGAATCCCGGCGGCGCCATGCCGTGTTTGCGGAAGTTCGCCACCACCTGGCCGGCGGTCCAGATGGTATGCTGGTGCAGCTCGTCCCAGATCTGCCAGCGCGGCATCTCGTTGCCGAAGAAATCAACCGATTCCGCGCGAGATGCGGCGGTCTGGTCGCGCAGCACGCCCTCGGCGAAGTCATACGCGCCGTTCACGAACGACGTGAGCCCCGCGCGGCTGTTGAACGTCGCGGCGGTGTCCGGCAGGGTGGGCCGCTCGCCGCCCATGTTCCGCGCCACCAGGAAGACCATGGCGCCCGCGGCGTGGTGGATCTGCTGGGCAAAGTCGCGCTGCGCGGGCGTAGCCTTGTCGCGATAGAGATTCTCGGGCATCGAGTCGGCCATCGCGATCAGCATGCTGCGCTGCAGCTGGAGCGCCGACAGCTGGACCTGACGGTAGTTCTCGGGCATCTGATCCTGCGCCGCCCCCACGGCGGGAAGCGCCACGGTGGCGGACGCGACGAGGGTGATGACAGCTGTAGCTCTCATTGATCCTCCCTGGTAGGGTGAGCGTGGAAGATGCGCAGAAAATCGCGAGCGGGACAGGGCGCTGCTGGCGTATGGCCGATGGCATATGGCAAATGGCTCGTGGCTCGTGGGATTACCAGGACTCTACCCCGGCGCGCCCTACCATGCGCCTGAGCCACACCCATACGCCATACACCATACACCAGGGAACGTACATCTCAGCTTCTGTACCGCTCCCCCTCCTTCGACACGTCGAACTCCTTCGATTTACCCGGCGGGATGCTGAGCCATTCCCAGCGGTCGCCGGCGCACGCCCGGGCGATCAGGACGATCTGCCCCACGTGATACGCATAGTGCACGAGCTGGCGGTTGACGGCCTCGAGCACCGAATGCGGCTCGCCACGCACCGTGACGATGCGGTCGAGGTCGGCGGGAGCGAGCCCCTCGATCGTGGCCATGGTCAGGTCCCACGCCGCGTTCCACCGATCGGTGAGCACCCGGCGGGTATCCTCCGGCTCGATCACGAACTCCGAATCGCGGCGGCGGTCCGGCTTCTCGCCGTCGGACGTGAGGAAGTCGGTCCAGCGCGACCGCATGTTGCCCGCGACGTGCTTCATGACGATCGCGATGCTGTTCATGTGCGGCGCCGGCGCGGCGAAGAACTGCGTGTCGTCGACCTGCGCGGCGGCACGGTCCGCGAGCTTGCGGTACTTGCGGAGCTGGAGAGCAATGTCGGTCAGGTAGGTCATTGGCTTGGCCCGTAGACGTTTAGACGTGCAGCGCTCGATCTGCAAATGCAGAGGCTGACGACCCTTGCGCTCTGCACACTGCGCCTTGCACCGTGAGCCGCCCGGCGCGCCTACCGGCTCAGCCGCCGCACCACGTCGGCCAACTCACGCAGGACGAGGCGGGCGGCGCGGCGGCCGACGGCGAGACCGTACGTGGCCGAGACGAGACGGAGCCGACCGATGACCCGTCCGCGGTCCGAATGGCCGTCGCCGGACGTGGTGGGCCGCGCCGTCAGCTCGTCCAGCAAGGTCGCGAGGGGGACGGTGTCGGGATGCCCCACTTCGCCGCGGTGCGCCCGCGAGAGGTCGAGCAGATCGCGGGCGTGCTGCGACCAGTCGCGCACGAGCTCGCGTTGCCCGCCGTTCGCCAGCCGAAGGGCGACGTCGGGAGCGAGCCGCGCCCGGGCGGGGACGGTGATCCGCGGGATCAGGGGATTGAGGTCGAACAGCTCCTCCACCTGATCACGCGGCCCGCCCTGGCGGAATGCCCAGCGCGCGCACAACGCATCCCATTCCACGACGTGCACGACGCCCGGAACCGCGCTGTCGAACACGACCAGGCGCCCATCGGACTCGCCGGCCACGGTGATCCAATGTTCCCACTGATCGACGCACAGCAGCACCGGATTCCCCGCGCCGAGCCGCTCGCTCAAGGCCCTACGGGCCTCCCGCGCGTCGTGCACGCGCTCCGTCGGCAGCTCGAACCCCAGCCGCTGCGCCGCGCGTGCGAGCTGGGCCTCGTCGGTCCCGCCCCGGTCCGTCCCCGCGAGCCGCGCCAGCCGGCGCTCGCTCTCGAACACGCCGAGCACGAGAAGCGCGTGCTTCAAGGCGAACGGGCCACATTCGTACGAGTTGGGCTGGTCGTAGATGCTCATCAGCAGGCCGGCGGGCCGCGGAAAGGGCCGGGAAGGATATCGCGGGACGCCCTTGGCATGTAGTGATGGGATTAGTGTCGAGATAGTGGCGGTAGATTGCGGCGGCGGCAGGAGCGGCAGCCACACTCCACCGCGACCCCGCCCCAGCGGCAGAAGCGGCAGAGCAGCAGGGGTGCTCACCTTACCTCCCTGCCGCTCTGCCGCGGTTGGGTGTGGGGAGGGGTGGGGCTGCCGCCCCTGCCGCCCCTGCCGCTCCTGCCGCCTACTCCTGCTCCTCCTCCAACAACTGCTCCACCATCTCTCGAAAACTCTCCACCAACGCATCGTGCGCGGCGCCGGTGGCGGGGCCGTAGAAACCGGCGTGGACGTGGCGCACCCGGCCGGTCCGGTCAAGGAAGATCGTCGTGGGGAACGCGATCGGGCCCGCCAGCTGGGGCTGGGTGGCGGCGGGCGACTCGCCATCGTTGACGCCGGCGAGGAGCAGCGGGAACTCGATGCCGAACTTGTCGCGGTAGCGGCGCACCAGGGCGCCGTCGATCGCGCTGTCGCCCGTCACCTCGTACGCCAGGCCGACGATCTCGAGCCCCCGGTCACGGTACCGCCGGTGCAGGTCGACCAGTGCCGGCGCGGCGTCGTGACAGGTGGGACACCACGTGCCGAAGATGTCCACGATCACCACCTTGCCGTCGAACCGCGGATCGTCGCTCGCGACGATCCCGCCGTCCGCGCTGGGGAACGCGAACTGGAACGGGCCACTGGTGTCGGCACTGACCACTTCCGTCGGCGGGGTGAGATGTGGGCGCCCGGTGGACCGTACGGCGACGAACGGCGTCTGCGTACGGAGTCCCGCGTGGAAGATGCCGCGCAGCGTATCGCCGTCGAGCGTGCCCGACAGCATGTAGACGAACGACCCGTCAAAGTGCGCCAACGAGAAGCTGTCGGCCTCGGCGCGGCCCCAGAAGAGCCCGTAGTCGCCGCTGTTCGACACGATGGTGCCTTCGAGGCCCCGCTCGGTGCGGCGCAGCTCGAGGATCCGGGGGCTGGGCCGCTCCAGGGGATGGAACGTCGCGTCCCAGCGCCCGGTCAACGCGCCTCCCGGCGGCGCCACCGGCCAGCGGCCGCGCGCTGCGCGGAACGGGATCGTGCGCGGCCCCCGGTTCCCCACGTTCCGGTAGAACCCGACCAGCGAGTCGCCCGCCACCCGCGCCCGGATGCCGGCGGCGTAGTCGGCCATGCCGAGCAGCACGGAGTCGGCGCCTATCGGCGTGACCTCGGAGAACCGGTCGCACCGGTCGGCGTTGCACACGAGCCCCGTGGTGGTACCACTCTCGGTCGCGAACTCCACGCGGAACCGAAGCGGCCCGCCCGCCAGGTCGAGCGCCGCCCGCCAGGGGCCGGTGAGGGCGGCGGGGTTGTTCTGCGCGACTGCGGCGCCGGGAGTGGGAGCGAGGATGGTGAGCCACAGGAGAAGGCGGCAGCCCCCCCGCACATCACCCCCACCCCGGCGGCAGAGCGGCAGGAGCGGCAGGGTGCAGACCTCACCTCCCCTGCCGCTTCTGCCGCCCCTGCCGCCCCCGGAATCCGTCCCCATCACGGCGACTCCCCCCCATCGTACCGCTCACCAGCTTCGATCGGTGCCGGGATCTCGTTGCCGCGCCACGGCCGCGGGCACGGGAACACGGTGTTGTAGGCGCAGAACGGGTTGCGGGCCCGGTTGAAGTCGGCGCGATAGCGGTCGCCGCCGAGCGGTTGAAGCGGCAGAAACCGGCCCGCGGGATAGGTGCCCGCGTCGTTCGTCTCGTCGCGGAAGAAGATGGTCAACTCGGACTCCTCGGACGCGGGGTCGGGCATGCGGAATACCGTGAGGCGCACGGCGAGCCCAGCCACCGTTGCGACGAGCGTCCCGGCGTGCGTGGCCTCGACCTCCACCCCGTCCAGCCCGAGCATGCGCCGCGTCTCGGACTGGTCGGGCGGCTGAAGCACGCCCTCCCCCACGAGCATCGGATTCGGCGGATACCAGCCGGGGGGACTCACGGATCCGGGCGGCCCAAACACCGTGACAGAGCTGCGGCCGCGCTCCCCGCTCACCCGCACGTGCCACGCGCCTAACCGCACGTCGCGGTTACGGGGGACCGTACGCCGGCCGTCCTCCGTGTTCAGCCGAAGCCCGAACAGGCCCTGCTGGAGCGTGCCAGGGGGTAGCGCGTCCAGCGGCGGCGCGGCCCCCGGCCCGAAGGCCAGGTCATCGGTCAGCGGCTGATGGTAGATCGCGGCGTAGGGCGAGACGGGCGAGGTCTCCAGCCAGCGCGCGAAGTCGGCCCGCTCGGCCAGGAGGGGGTCCTGGGCAACGAGGGCGACGGGCAGCAGACAGGAGGCAGCGGGCAGCAGGATGCGGCGGACAGCAATCGGCAATCGGCAATCGGCAATCGGCCGTCGGTTCGAGCGCATCGGTGGAAGGTAGCGGGAGGAGCGGGAGGAGCGGGACCCACCCGCTTCCACCCGCTTGCGCAGTCTCCGCCTCGGGCGCAATCTTGCAAACCGGCGACGATCCACGCCCAACCTCGTCAACCCTCCCCCAGCGAGGGTTCTTGTGAGGCAAAGGGGGGCATACTCCCGGATCGGCATCGACGACACCTTTGCGTCGCCACGGAGCGCCGCTGCTGGGGAGTGGGGCATCGTGGCCTGACCAAAGGACTCGAGCGATGCCGACCGATAAGGACTTCAAGCGCCTCGTGCGGGCGCGCATGCAGAAGACGGGCGAATCCTACACGGCCGCCCGGACCAATCTCCTCCAGAAGAAGCACCCGATTCCGGCCAACTACGCGGCGCTCGCGGGCACGAGCGATGCCACGGTGCGTGCGAAGACGGGCAAGACGTGGATCCAGTGGGTTCGCGCGCTCGACGCCGAAGATGCGGCGAGCAAGCCGCACCGCGCAATCGCGGCGCTGCTCAACGAGCAGTTCGGCGTTCCGGGATGGTGGTCCCAGACGGTGACCGTGGGCTACGAGCGCATCCGGGGCCTGCGGGACGTGGGCCAGCGCCGGGGCGGCGGCTATGAGGCGTCCAAGAGCAAGACGGTCCCGGTCCCGGTCGCCAAGCTCTACCGCGCGTGGAGCGACAAGCGCACCCGCGTCCGGTGGCTGGACGCACCGCTGACCATCCGCACGGCGACGCGGAACAAGTCGATGCGCATCACGTGGGAGGACGGCTCATCGGTGGAGGTCTACTTCGTCGCGAAGGGGCGCGGGAAGAGCCTCGTGGCAGTCCAGCACGTGAAGCTGGCTGGCAAGGCCGACGCGACCCGGAGGAAAGCGTTCTGGGGCGAGAGGCTCGGCGTGCTGGCGGAGATGCTGAGGGAGTAGCGGAGCGGGACGGCGGCAGGAGCGGCAGGAGCGGCAGCCCCGCACCTCCGCACCCCCCAATAGCGGCAGAGCGGCAGGGAGGTGAGGTGAGCACCCTGCCGCTCTGCCGCACTGCCGCCGGGGTGAGGGGCGGCCCGGGGTGGGGCTGCCACCCCCCGGCCCCTACTCGTACCTCAGCGCGATCACCGGATCCACCCGCGTCGCCCGCCGCGCGGGGATCAGCGACGCCACCAGGCCGGTGACCGACAGCACGACGATGATGGCGACGAACGTGGTGGGATCGAGGGGCTCGACGCCGAAGAGCACGACGTCCATGCCGCGCGACAGCAACACGGCCAGGCCGAGTCCGAGGACGAGACCGAGGGCGAGCTGGAACACGCCCTGTCGGACGACCAGGCGCAGCACGTCGCGCCCGGAGGCGCCGAGCGCCATGCGCACGCCCATCTCCTTGGTACGCTGGCGCACGGAGAAGGCCATGACGCCGTAGAGGCCGACCGACGCGAGGAACAGCGCCACCCCGCCGAAGATCATGAAGATCGTGCCGAACACCCTGACGAACCACGTTCCCTGGTCGATCTGCCCCTGGAGCGTGTCGATGAAGTAGACCGGCATGTTGGGATCGACGGAGGCGACGATGTCGCGGACCTCGGTCGTGATGGCGAGTGGATCGCCGCCGGCGGTCGCGATCCCGATGCCCACCCACTCGTCGGCGTTCTGGTGGAACGGGACGTACATCCCCGCGGGCTCCTCGTTCTCCGGACCGTCCAGATGCATGTCGGGCGCAACGCCGACGATGGTGAGCCACGGCTCCTCGGTGTCGGAATCGCCGATGCGTATGCGGCGCCCGAGCGGAGTCTCCCCGGCGAAGTACGTGTTCGCGAAGCTCTCGTTGACGATCGCCACCGGCAGAGCATCCGCGTTGTCGAGCCGGTTGAAGTTCCGGCCCTCGCGCAGCGTCAACCCGAAGGTCTCGAAGTACCCGGGCGTAATGGGCACCCAGCGCGTCGTGGGATAGTCCTGATCGCGGTCGTACGTCTCCCCTTCCGGCGCGAAGCGCTGCCCGATGCTGCCGAGCCCGGGGAACGTGCGGGCCAGCGTCACCTTTCCGGCGCCGAAGCGCGCCTCGAGGCGCGGCTGCAGCTCGTCGTAGAACCGCGTCTGTGCCGTGCTGTCGGGGTAGTCGGCCACGGGCAGGCCGAGCCGCGCGGTGAAGATGTTCTCGGTCGCGAAGCGGAAGTCGATGTTGGCGGCGTTCATCACGCTCTTGATCATCAGGCCGGCGGACACCAGGAGGCCGAACGAGAGCGCCAGCTCCGCCACCACGAGCCCCTTGCTGAGCTTCCCGATGCGCAGGCTGGAAGAGCCGCGGTTCTCGTCCTTCAGCACGTCGTTCACGTTGGCGCCGGACGCCTTGAGCGCGGGCATGATGCCGGCCACCACCGCGGCCACGAGCACCAGTCCGATCGTGAAGATCACCGCGGCGGGGTCGATCTTGATGTCGATCCAGAACGGCGGGTTGGCGTCCACGATGGCCCGGTTGAACGCGGCGACGCCGAGCCAGCCCACGCCCAGTCCCAGGACGCCGCCGATGGCCGCGATGGTGAACGCCTCGGCCAGGAGCTGGAACACTACACGTTTGCGGCTGGCACCCAGGGCGGAACGGATCGCCACCTCCTTGGTGCGCACGGCGGCGCGCGCCAGAAGGAGGTTGGCGACGTTGGCACAGGCGATCAGGAGCACGAGGAACACGGCGAGGAGCATGAAGTGGAGCAGCTGGGCGGGCTCCTCCCCCATGTACTCCTCGGTGTACGGCTTGACGACCGCCCCGATCCCCTCGTTGCTTTCCGGGTATTCCAGCGCGAGCCGCCGCGCAATGGCGTCGAGCTCGACCTGCGCCTGGTCCATCGTCCGGCCGTCCTCGAGCCGGCCGAACACCTCGAGCGTGGTGCCCTCCCCGCGCTCGACGTCCAGCGGGCTCATGCGAAGCGGCGTCCACAGGTAATTGTCGATCGGGAATTCGAACCCCTCCGGCATGACCCCGACGACGGTCATGGTCTCGCTGTTGAGCCGCACGGTCCGGCCCACCACGTCGTCCGCGCGGCCGTAGCGATCGCGCCAGATGTTGTAGCCCAGCAAGATCACGGGCTCGGCGTCGGGACGGCCGTCCTCCTCGACGAACGCGCGCCCCATGATGGGCCGCACGCCCAGCAGATCGAGGAAGTTCGGGCTGATGAACGTGCCCGTGTACCGTTCCGGCCGGTCTTCCGAGTCCGCCAGGTAGGAGGAGCGCATGTAGAACGCCGAGAGGTCCTCGAAGCTCTGCTGCTGCTCCCGCCAATCCACGAAGTCGTGGATCGTGACCTCCATGCTCTCGATGTCCTCGGCGAGGTTGTTGCGCTCGAGGTGCAGCAGCTCTTGCGGCTCCTCGAACGGGAGGCCCCGGTAGATGGCGCCGTACACGATGCTGAACATCGTGGTGGTCAGCCCGATGCCGAGCGTGAAGGCGAGGATCGAGATCACGGCAATGCCGGGGTTCTTCACCAGCATCCGTGCGCCGTAGCGGATGTCGTTGAGGAGCTGTTCCATGGGGCCGCCGTTGGAGGTGGAGCGGGAGCGTCGGTTGGGCGACCGTACGGTGGGAGGGCCCGGGAGTTTCAGGGGGATCCCCGATCTCCCCGCAACCTCACCGGGCGCTCCGGGTAGCAGGGAGTCCCAAGGAGGAAGGGGCTCGAGGATGACGAACGTTCGATATGCGGTCCTGGCGCTGTTGGCGGCCGCGCTCCTCCGTCCCGCCGCGCTCGACGCGCAGGGAGCGCCGGAGCTGCGGCCGGGCACCCGCGTGCGAGTGCGCCCGGGAGGCGCGGCGCCGTGGGTGATCGGGACGGTGGCGTGGTCGAGCGGCGGTCGCGTGACCGTGGCACGGTTGGCGGGCGACACGGTCGCGTTCGACCTCGACACGATCGCCCGGCTCGACATGAGCCTGGGAAAGGAGACGTTCGACACTGGAGGCGCGCTGCGGGGGGCGGGAGCCGGTCTCCTGGGAGGCGCCATCCTCGCCCTGCTGACGGATGCCGGCGGTGGCGAGGTGGACGGCAAGCGTCTGGCGATCGGCGCCGGGATCGGCACGGTCGTCGGCGCCGGCATCGGGGCCGGGGGCCAGCGGGCCCAGAACGGGGCGCTCCTCGGCGCGCTGGGGGGCGCGGCGACGGGCGCGGTGGTGACCCTGGCGACCTACGACGACGAATCGACGACGGAGTCCCGCGGAGACGCCACACTCGACAGCGCCCTGCTCGGCGCGTTGATCGGTGGCGGCGCGGGCTTGTTCATCGGCGCCGTGATTCCGCGCGAGCGCTGGATCCGAATCATCCCCGATCGCTTCGGGTTCTCGATGGGGCCGGCGGCGGGAGGCGGGGTAAGAGTGGGGTTACGCCTTCGTCTCACCCCCTGACCGGCTCCACCGCACCAAACGGGGAGTCAGATCGGCGGCACGCCCAAGCCGTTTCCTCCGCCATACGGCCCGTGAGGCTACTGCAGCCACAACAGCTCCGCCCGGAAGAAGCACCAATAGCCGCTATCGACCCCGCGCTGACGCTCGATGTTTATCGTATAGCGGCCCGCACGCGGGACGGTGAATGAAGCGACCACATGTCCATCCGACGCTGGCGAGGCGCGGATGTCCGTGCCGTGGCCGATTCCCCAGATAGCGATGTCGAACGCCCCCCGGAGCGCCGGGATCACGAACTGTGGAGCCGGCGGTCGAAGGGACGCGAACGCCCCCGTGGCACCGAGCATATACATCCAATCGTCACGACCCGATGCGGCTAGCATACCATCGGAGCAACCATGCGTATGCGAAAGAGCACGGCCGCGGCGGTGGGCCGCGGCCGTATCCTCCGTCCCCATCGCAACCGGCACCGCTGCTACATCTGCGTGCCCATCGACTGCAGCTCGACGACGGCCGTCCCGCTCCCCATCATGGCGGGCAGCTTCGTCTCCGCCCGCACCGTGACGTGCGGGGCCGTCGTCGTGAGGTGATAGGTCGCCGTCCCGGCGTCGTCCCCGTCGAGCGGCGTCACCTGGACGACGTACGTCGCGAACGTGCCGGCGGGGGCGGTCGTGCTGTCCGTTCCCGTCACGGCGATCCGCATCGGTCGCACCTTCTGCGCGAGCACGCTGAACAGCCGCACGCTCGCGGTATAGTCGGGCGCGAGCGGCAGTGCGCTGAGCACCAGGTCCATGCCGGCACCCTCCGCGAACACCGGAGTGTCGAGGTGCGTGTCGATCGGGACGGTCTGTGGGCCCATGCGCAGCTCGCCCGTCACCGCCGTGTCGGAGAACGCGATCTCCACCATGCCGCCGCCAATCGCATGGCGCCGCACGGCGACGAGCGTCGCGCGATCGAGCTCCACCGTGTCCGCGGTCGTGACGTTGCCGAGCTGCATGGCGTCCACGATGCGCCAGACGGGCCGGTCACCGTGATCCGCCGCGGACACGGTGCGCGTGGAGCTGAGCGTCCGCTCCTGCCCCATCGTGTTGATGGTCGTCTGATACCCGAAGGTCTCCGGCTGCACCGCCGCGCCGTCCGCCGTCTCCACCATCGTTCCGGAGGCGGCGCTGGCCACCGGCTGCGAGAACGTCAACGTGTCCACCTCCACCGCGATGGCGGCGAGCTTCGCCGCGATATCCGCCGGCACCGACTCCTGGTAGCGCCCGCCCAGGTGCGCCGCGAGAAACTTCTCCATCGCCGCCGCCACCGCCAGCCGGTTCTCCCGCCCCGCGAACCCGTGACCCTCGTCGGGCGCGCTCAGGTACTCGACCGGATGCCCGCGGTCGCGCAGCGAGATCACGATCTGCTCCGACTCCGCCTTGTTCACGCGCGGATCGTTGGCGCCCTGGATCACCAACAGCGGCGCCACGATCCGGTCGGCGGAATTGATGGGCGACTGCGCTTCCAGGCGCTCGCGATCCGCGGGATCGTCGGCATTGCCGAGCCGCGTGTCGAACATCTTCTTGATCGGGGCCCAGTAGGGCGGGATCGTCTTGAGCAGCGTGAGCAGGTTCGACGGGCCCACGTACGAGACGCCCGCGGCGTACAGATCCGGCGTGAACGTCACCCCGGCGAGGGTAGCGTACCCACCGTATGAGCCGCCGAAGATGGCCACGCGCTCCGGGTCGGCAATGCCCCGCTCGATCAGGTACCGCACGCCGTCGGTGATGTCGTGCTGCATGGCGCCGGTGCCCCACTCCTCGTTCCCGGCGTTGAGGAACTCCTTCCCGTATCCCGTGGAGCCACGGAAGTTCGGCTGGAGCACCACGTACCCGCGGTTGGCGAGGAACTGGGCGTAGGCGTCGTAGCCCCACGTGTCGCGCGCCCACGGGCCGCCGTGCGGGTTGACCACGACCGGCAGGTTCGTCGGGGCGACTCCCTTGGGCAGCGTCAGGTAGGCGGGAACCTCCAGGCCGTCCCGCGCCTCGTAGCGGACGGCCTGCATCGACGCCAGGTTCTCGCTCGGCAGCTTGGGCCGCGACCGGTACAGCAGCTGGACGTCGCCCGACTCGGCATTGAACAGATAGGCCGACCCCGGATCGACGTCGCGCGAGACGTACACGATCCAGAGCTTCTCGTCCGACGTGCGTGAGCCGAATCCCAACTCGCCCTCCGGGAGCTTCGCGCGCAATACCTCGAGATTGCGGGCGAACCGGTCGGCCTTGGGATAGATCCGCACCCGGTCGCCGGTGTACACCGTGGCGAGCAGCTCGTTGGTCACGTCCGAGAACAAGGCACCGCTGAAATCCACACGGCCTTCCGGATCGGACTCCACCGGCTCCACCCGCTGCGTCTCCGGATCGAACAGCACGAGCCGGGTGAGGTCGACGTCGGCGCCCTTGTTCGTGAGCATGTACACCCGGCGGTTCGCCCTGTCGAACCGGACCGGCCCGCACGACTCCTCGTTGCTGCACTCGTAGACCTGGGTCAGAGTCGTGTCATCGACCCGCAGGATCTGCCAGCCGCCGTCCGGACCGGTGCGGATGCCGAGCCGCACGTTGCCCGCGTTGTCGGTCTGCCAGCCGGCCACGTTCTCGTGGTTCTCCAGCACCAGCTCCCGGGCGCCGGTCGCGAGGTTCACCCGGTACACGTCGTGCACCTGCGGGTCGCGGTCGTTGAGGCCGACGATGATCGTGTTCGGCGTCGCCCGAGGGACCGCGTAGATCTGCGCCCGTACGGCGCCGTACGGCGTGAGATCGCGGGCCGGCGGCACGCCGGTCGCCGCCTCGGGCGCGGCCGTCGGGTCCACGGCGTACACGTGATAGTTCTCGTTGCCGCCCTTGTCCTGGACGTAGAGGAGGTAGCGGCCGTCCTCGGACCAGAAGTAGCCCGTGACGGGCCTGGTGGTGTCCGCCGTCATGGGGCGCGCCGCATCGAACGGCTCACGCACCCCCTTGAGCCAGATGTTGATGACGCCGCGGTACTGCTTGCGGAACGAGATGAACTGCCCATCGGGCGAGATCTGGGCACCCGACACTTCGGGATCGCCGAAGAACAGCTCGCGATCGATGATCGGGGGCTGCTGGGGCACGGCGCTCGGAGCGCCAGCCAGCAGCAGCGTCGCGAGAACGAAAGCGGTGCGTCGCATCCTGCCTCCAATGACGGATCTGGACTCGTCCACCGACCGCTCGGGCGGCGGTCGTCTCAAGATGCCCCGCCGTATCCGGCCGCGCCACCTCGGCAGTCGCGAGCGGCAATCCCGCGCTCGTGAGCGGCGACTGGAAGGGGGCGAGCGGAGCCTCCCACCGTCCTGGACCTCCGAGGAACGAGCGTGGATCGCGGGGGTAACGAGCCAATCGTTGCAGTACCCGTCCATCGCCCTCAGCCAGCTTCGTCTCACCACCTGCCGGGAGTATCAGCCCTCATGAAGCTGCGGATCACGACGCTGGTCCTGATGACGGCACCGCTCCATGGAGTCGTTGCGGCACAGACGCCTGCACATGTCGTGGACTCCATCGTGCGCGCCGAGGCACTCGCGCGGGGCGTTCCCTCGGTCGGCGTCGTCGTGGTCGTGGACACACTGGTCGTCGTGCAGCGCGCCTACGGATTCGCCGACCTCTCCGCCGGGCGTGTCGCCACGGCCGCGACGCCGTTCAACATCGCGTCCGTCACCAAACCCTTCACCGCGGCGCTCGTGTTGCACCTCGTGGCCGAAGGGAGGGTGGCGCTCGACGACCGAGCTCGACGGCACCTGCCGAGCCTGCCGGAGCGGTACCGCGACATCACCGTCCGGCAGCTCCTGACGCATACGTCCGGTATCGCCAGGGATCTTCGCACCGACAACTTCGACGACCCCGATGCGGCCACCTACCGCGCGCGGCTCGACTCGGCACAGGCCAGCGCGGCGCCGGGTGAGCGATTCGAGTACAGCAACACCGGCTATACCGTGTTGGGATGGCTGGTCAGCGCCGTGGAAGGAGCGTCGCTCGACGCCGTGTTTCGGCGACGGCTGTGGGAGCCGTTGGGCATGCGCCAGGCGGGATACCGCGGCGCGCCGGCCGATCGGCCGGTCGGCGCGGTATCGCACGACGTGGTGGGCGGCTCGGCGCGGGCGATCGACCCGCTCACGGGCGGATTCGGTTCCGGAGGGGTTTCGCTCTCGGTCGCCGATCTCGCCGCCTTCGGCGTCGCGCTCAACGCGGGGCGGTTCCTCCCGCCGGCCCTGCGTGACACGGCGTGGGCGCCGGCGCGGCTCGCGGATGGGTCCCCGGTGCAAACGCGGATGTTCGATCACGAAGCGAGCTACGGCCTCGGTTGGTGGCTCGCCACGTATCGCGGGGAACGCCTCCTCACCCACGGCGGCGCCATCGAGGGCTACTCCGCCAACCTCTACCACTTCCCCGAGCGCCGGCTGACGATCGCCGTCGTCGCGAACTCGAAGCGCCGGGGCGACGGCGCCGCCCCCGTCGATCCGCTGGCGCGACGCATCGCCGACGCGTGCCTGGCGCTGGACTCGTGCCGGCCGAGCCCGGAGCTCGCCCGGCTAGGAGCCGAGATCACGGCGGCGAACCGAGCGTTCTCGCGCGCCTACCTGGCCGGCGACACGGCGCGGATCCGATCGATGTACCTCCCCGATGCCCTGGCGCTCCCGTCCAACGCCAGAGGCTTCACCGACGCTGCCGCCATCTCGCGGCTCTTTCAGTCGCGGAACGCCGTCGAGCGCGTCGAGCACGCGCTGTACACGGAGCGTCTCGCCCCGTTGGGCCCAGGATCCCTCGTCGAGCTCGGGACATGGTTCGATCATTGGCGACGGGTCGCTGGAGGTGAGACCGGTGCGAGCGTCGGTCGCTATATCCTCACGTGGCACCGCACCAGCGAAGGCTGGCGGATAGCGAGCGACAGTTGGGTGCCGGCTGGGGGTCGGTGATCGGGGAAGCAGAGCGGCAGAGCGGCAGAAGCACCCTCGCTTCAGCGACAGTGAGCCGAGCCGCGGCTTTAGCCGCGACCTCCCGCAGCGCTCACAGCGGCTCCGTCCCCTCGTTCAGGATGGCGAGGTAGCGGTCGTAACGATACACGCGATTGCGCTTCCTGCCCATGGTCTCGCTCACGGCCCGGAGATCCAGCAGCACGTCCAAAGCCTTGGCGAACCGTGGGCAGGGTCAGACGGGTCCGCTTGGCCAGCCGCGGGATGGTGGAGAGCGGCGTCCGCAGCAGCCCCCGCTGGACCGCGGCCGCCCAGCCCGCCTTCCGGCCCAGGCCGTCGAGGCGTTCACCGTCCCGCTCGGCGAGACCCAGCAGCCGGCGGGCCGTCGCGACCGCGCTCTCGGACACCGCGGCCACGCCGCGGCAGAGGAACGCGATCCAGGTCTCCCAGTCGCCCTCGCGGCGCACCGCGTCGAGCAGCTCGCAGTGTCGGGAGGCAACGGAACGGGCACGAACGCCTTGACGGCTTCGCCGCCGGCGGTCGTGGTCTCGTAGCTGCCGGTGCGGCCCCGTTTCACCAGCGAATCCTTGGTAAAGCGAGTTTAGCAGTAGGGATCCTAGGGGCGGCCCGAACGACACGGTGCGGCGGAACATGAGACACTCCATCGGCCCCTCGGCGACAGGCGTGATGCCAAGATTGAGCGGTTTGACGCATTCGACAAGCCGCCGCCGTCGCTTCCGCATGCTGCACGCACGCCTCACATGATCATGCGATTGGGGCGTTCTCGTACGACGCGTACGTTTGCACGCCTAGGCAACCGACCTCGGCCTAACGATCGCCGTCGCGGAGGAGGAACCATGCGGATCCACTCTCCGATGCCCGCGACTTCCATAGCTGCGGCGTGGACGCAAACCGGGGCGCATTGCTGGGGGCGCGGCCTGGAAGGACAGATCGGCGACGGCGCGCGCGAGAACCGGCCGGCGCCGGTTCCGATCTGGGATGGAAACCCGTTCCGCGACATCAGCGGGGGCAACACGCACGGCTGCGGGCTCGCGATCGACAACGCCGCGTACTGCTGGGGATTCAACGGCGCCGGTCAGCTGGGGGACGGGACCAAGGAGGATCGGCTGACGCCGACGGCGGTGCTGGGGTCGGCGGCCCCGTAGGAAGCGGCTGTCCGCTCCCGCCGGTCAGCCACCCGGGGGAGCGGGCGAGGCGCCGCTGCCGTTCACTCCGCCGCGATCGCACGCACCGGATCGATGCGTGAGGCGCGGAGCCCCGGGAGCCAGCAGGCCAGGACGGATACGAGCAGCAGGACGGCGGCGACGCCGCCCACGGTCAGCGGATCAGTGGCGGCGACGTCGAACAGGTACGCCTCGAGCCACCGCGCCGCGAGCAGCGCGAGCCCCAGACCCAGGGCGGTGCCGGCCGCCGCGTACCACATCCCCCGCCCCACGATCATCCGCGTGATGGCGCGCGTATCGGCGCCGAGGGCGATGCGCACGCCGATCTCGCGCTGCCGCTGGCGCACCGCGTAGGACATCAGGCCGAACACGCCGAGCGCCGCGAGCATGACGCCCATCAGGGCGAACGCCGTCAGCACCGCGGTCGAGCGTGCCGGCGCCACGAGCTGGGTATCCAGCCGTTCCGCCATCGTCTGCTCGACCACCGGCAGCTCGGGGTCGAGCCCCGCCACGACGTCGCGCAGCGCCCGGAACGTGGCGGCGGCGGGGGCGCGGCTGCGCACCACCAGAAACGCGTTGCGACTCCCTCCCTGCGCCAGCGGCGAGTAGACCACGTCGCCCGGTGCCGCGAGCCCGAGATACTTCGCGTCCTTCACGACGCCGATCACGCTGGTAGGCGGGCATGAGGTGCAGCCGCCCTCCACCATCTGTCGCCCCACCGCCGACTCGCCCGGGTAGTAGCGTTGCGCCCAGTCGCGGCTCACCAGCACCACCGGCGGCGCCGTCGCCGAGTCCAGGTCCGTGAACATCCGGCCCTCGAGGAGCGCGATGCCGAGCGTCTCGAAATACCCCGGAGTGACGAGCGTCCACGGCGCCATGGGCTCGGCGCCGCCCGGCGGCACGGGGCGGTCGATGAGGTCGAAGTTGTTGACGTTCCCGGCCATCCCCGGCGGCAGCTCGGTGCCTATGCCGGCGGCGGATACGCCGGGCACCTCGGCGGCGCGACGCTCCAACTGACGCCAGAACCGCTCGGTCTCGGGCGCGCCGGCGTATGGCTCCGGCGGCAACGCGATCGCGACGTTCACGGCGCCTTCGGGATCGAACCCCGGATCCACCTCCTGCAACCGCAGGAAGCTGCGAAACAGGAGGCTAGCGCCGAGCAGCAGCGGGAGCGCCAGGGCGAACTCGGTGACCACGAGCGCGCCGCGGAGCGTCGTGGTGCGCCGGTCGGCCCCGGTGCGACGCCGGTCGCCGCGCGAGGCGCTTCCGCCGGCGCCGCGCAGCGCGGCCAGGGCCGGTGACACGCTCACCAGCAGGCCGCAGGCGAGCGCCGCCAACGCGGCAAGGCCCACCGTGGCGCCGTCCAGCGCCACCTCGTTCGCGCGGGGGAGATTCGTCGCGAACCGCGGCACGAGCGTCACGCCGAGCGCCGCCAACGCGAGGCCGGCGAGCCCGGCGGCGACCCCCAGCGCTATGCCCTCCGTGAGCGGCAGGCGCACCAACCGCAGGCGCCCGGCGCCGAGCGCCGCGCGCACGGCCAGCTCCGGCGCGCGTGCGGACGCGCGCACCAGCGAGAGCGTGGCGACGTTGACGACGGCCACGAGCAACATGAGGATCACCGCCGCGCCGAACAGACCCACCGCGCGGCCCGTGCTCCCGACGATCGAGTCGCGCAGCGGCACCGGCGTGATGCGCGCGGTCTCGTCGCGGAAGCCGGACGCCCAGAGCGGGAAAATCCGCTCGCTGATCTCCGCGAGGTCGCGGGTGGCGGCGTCGAGCGACACGCCGTCGCGTAGCCGCCCGACCCCGCGCAGCCAGAATGGGCCGCGGCGGGTCGGCACGTCCAGCCGGAGGACGGGCCACGCCGCCGCGCGGATGCCCGGGCCCAGCACGTCCCGGCCCGGCGGCAGCACGCCCACGACCGCGTGGCTCACGCCGTCGAGCGTCACTGCGCGCCCGAGGGCGGCCGCCGCACCGCCGAAGTGCTGCACGGCAAGCGTGTGCGACAGCACGACCACCGGCGGAGCGCCGGACGCTTCGTCGGCGCGGGTGAGCAAACGCCCGGCCTCCGGAGACACCCGAAGCGCATCGAAGAACCCCGCCGTCACCCGGCCCACGCCGATCCGCTCCGGCGCCCCGGCGCCCGACA
>Ga0256864_1000070_pt1 | contig 43650 bp, 39 predicted proteins | sample RVTome_11_FD_187336 | JGI IMG/M metagenome (GOLD analysis project Ga0256864, IMG submission 187336) | Soil microbial communities from uranium-contaminated site in the Upper Colorado River Basin, Wyoming, United States - RVT147D111 HiSeq ... | reverse complement strand
AGTCGTGCCACGTGCCCAGCGGTGTGGACCCGAGCGTCGGCGGCCGGTGGCGCACGCGAGTCGGGGGCGTCGAGTGCGTCTCGGCCTCTGCGCCGCCGACTGCCGACTGCCGACTGCCGCCCGCTAGAAATACACCGAGACCGTCACATACCCCAACCGCCCGTACGCCCCGAACTCGCTGCGCAGCTCGGGGTCCGGAGGGAAGAGCAGCGGCGCCTCGCCGGCGCCCAGCAACGCGCCCAGCGAGAGCCGCGTGCTCTGCCCCATGTCGTAGCTCGCCGCGGGGAAGAATGCCACGCTCGGGTCCTGGAGGTTCCCGAGCGCGCTCACCGAGAGCGCAAGGCGGACGCCGGGTTGATAGCTGCCCAGCGCGCCCAGATAATGCCGGCCCACGAAGTACGTCTCGCCGCGCTGGAGCTGCGCGGACTGGAGGGTAGCCACGTAGTCGGAGGCGTCCGTGGCGCCGAGGCCGTTGTGATGGTACTCGATGGAGAGGAGGAACTTTGCTCCCAGCCGGTCGGCGCCCACGGTGGCCCGAATGGGACGGACCTCGGCGGCGTCTATCTCCCACGGGAGGGCGACCTCACCACGCAGCTTCCAGTTGCCGGTGACCGCGGAGAGGCCGGCCAAGCCGATCACCTGACGCCAGAATTTTCCCGCGGCGACGTACACGTCCGCCCACGGCAGATCGACCGTGGCGCGCGCGCCGCCCGACAGGTCGCGCAGCGTTCCCCGGTCCGCCAGCACGACGTCCAGCTCCAGGCCTTGCACGGGATACACCAGCGCGCGCGCGGCGTCGATCCCGCGCCGCTCTTCGGTGTCCAGCTCGAACGGGCTGAACTGCGCCCACAGATCGGCGATCGGAAAGAGCGTGGAGATGCCCCAGCTCACGGCCTGGCGGCCGAACGTCAGGTCCACCGCGCCGGTGTAGACGTCGATCGCCACCCGGTCCAGGTCGTGCCACACCCGAAATCGCTCTTCCTCGAGCAACGTCGTCTCGAGGCTCACGGTACGGCCGGGGACGACGCTGACGCCGAATCCCGCGATCCCGCTGCCGAACATTTGCGGGGTGGAGGAGAGCTGGAGCTGCACCCGGTTGTGCGCGGTGAGCCGGACGTGCTCGCTCAGCGTCGCCGTCCACTTGAGCCGGAAGACCTCGCCATTGAACGCGAACCGGCGCTCGGCGAGCGGCGAGTCGTACCCGAGGTCCTGCACGCCGCTGATCGAGCGCAGGTACCCACCCACCTCGAGCGTCGGGCCGGCAACCGCCTGCGGATATGACGGCGTCACCCATACGGCGACGGCGACGCCGGCCACTGGGAGCCACCTCACCCGGCGGCGTCGGCCTCGACCACGCGGCCGTCGCGCAGCCGGATGAGCCGGCGCACGCGCTCGATGACGACGGGATCGTGACTCGAGAACAGGAACGTGGTGCCCAGCTCGCGGTTCAGCTCGTCCATCAGGTCGAGCAGGCCGCTCGACGTCTCGGAATCGAGATTGGCGGTGGGCTCGTCCGCCAGCACGATGTCGGGCCGGGTGGCGAGCGCACGCACGATGGCCACGCGCTGCTGCTGCCCGCCGGACAGCTCGTGCGGCTTCCGGTTCCCCTCTGTGGCCAATCCCACGCGTTCGAGCAGCGGCATCACGGTCCGGCGCCGCTCGCCGGCGGGCACGCCGCGCAGGAGCATCGTGAACTCGGCGTTCTCGTACGCCGTGAGCACGGGCACGAGATTGTACGCCTGGAAGATGAACCCCACGTGCGCGAGACGGAAATCGGCCGCGTCGCCCTTGTCCAGTTCGGTCACGGCGTGTCCGGCCACGTGCACCGTTCCGGCCGTCGGGTGATCGAGGCCCCCGATGACGTTGAGCAGCGTCGTCTTGCCCGAACCGGAGGGGCCGACGAGGCCGCAGAACTCTCCGCCGGCAATGTCGAGATCGACCCCGCGCAGGGCATGGACCTCGAGCGCTCCCTGCCGGTACACGCGCGTGACGCCGCGCACCATGATGAGCGGGCGATCGGCGACCGCGGTGCCCGGCCCGGCGGCGGCGCCCTGGGCGAACGCGTCGTTCGGCATGCGTGGCTCCGTCATTCGAAGAACCGCATGGCCTCGGCCGGCGCGAGCCGGCTGGCGCGCCACGCGGGATAGAGCGAGCTGGCGATGGTCGCCACGGCGACCAACGCGGACCCCATGAACCACTTGAACGGGCGGATCTCGCTGTAGATCACGAGGTCCGCCATGTCGATGCCGGAGATCTCGATCTCCTCGAGCCCCCACATCGCGACCGAGATGCCCCACTGGGCGGCGGCGAGATGGCCGGCGAACCCGACCGCGAACCCGATCCCCATCGCCAACACCGTCATCAACGCGGTCTCGGCCAGCAGCAGGTGCGCCACGCGGCGGCCGCGCAGGCCGAGGGCGGAGAGCAGTCCCAGCTCGCGCACCCGCTCGAGGACGGCCATCAGAAACGTGTTCGCGATCGAAAACAGGACCACCAGGAAGATCACCGCCATGTAGACGTACCCGAACGCGTCGTCGAGCTCCGTGAAGCCCACCATCTCCGGCACCGCCTCTTGCCACGGCAACACCTCGAGATCCTGCGGCAGGTCATCCAGCGCCGCGGCGATCGCGCCGGCCAACTCGATGGGATTGTGACCGTCGCCTGCCAGCACCCCGATCTGAGTGAGTTTGTCGTCCATCGACACCGCCTCACGGGCGGCCTCGACCGTCGTGTACGCCAGGATCTCGTCCAGCGCGCGCGTGCCCGTGCGAATCACGCCCGTGAGATGGAACAGCGCCCGCGTGACCTCGCCGTCGACGTCGCTTGCCGTCAGCACCACCCGACCGCCCAACCCCACCCCCAACTCCTCCACGAGGCGCGCGCCCAGCACGATCGGGCGATCCTCGTCTCCGGTGAGAAACGTGCCGGCGACCAAATCCTCGGCCGGATCGTGCAGCGGCGCTTCGGCGGCGGGCTCGATCCCCTGGAGCAGCGCCGGCCGCGTCCCGGCGGCCGTGCTCACGAGACCGGTCAGCAGCACGCGGGGCATCACCGCGCGGACCCCGTCCACGGCCCCCACCCGCCCCGCGACCTGCGCGGCGTCGCGGATCACGAGATCGCTCGCCCGCGTGTTCCAGTACTCGTCGGCGTGGACGAGCACCTGCCCGCCGGCGGCGCGGGCCGCTTCCTCGAGCATGCGGCGGTGTCCGTCGTCGTTGAGACCCATCCCCACCAGCATCAGCGCGTACGCGAGCGCCACGGCGGACGTCATGATGATCGTGCGACCGCGATGCCGCCACAGGTTCCGCCACGCGATCTTCCACAGCATCACACCCTCCCCGAGAGCGTCGGGGCGGGATCGAGCCGGGCCGCCTTGATCGCCGGCCACAGCCCGCACAGTAACGCCACGAGCAGCATGATCACCACCGGCTGGATGACGGCCATGGGGGACAGCGCGAAATAGATCCTGTCGGTGAACGCCACACCCATGTAGGAAAAGCCCGCCTGGTCGGTGAAGGTGGCCAGGTTGAGACCGGCCGTGGCGTGATACCAGGCGAGGGCGCCCCCCAGCACGCCACCACCCGCCGCGCCGATCAGTCCGAGCACCGCGGTCTCCACCTGGAGCGCGCGGAACATGCGCCGCGGCCGCATCCCCAGCGCCATCATCACACCGAACTCGCGCCGCCGCTCGAGCGCGCTCATGCGCTGGGTGTTGAGGATCCCCACACCAGCGACGAGATAGACCAGCAGATACATGACCCAGTACGACCGCCGGAACACGAGCATCATCTGATCGACGGCGGGCAAGACCGCCTGCCACGGCCGCACCACCAGGCGGTCGTCCTCGCTGTGGGCGGCGTCGGGCGGCGCGCGGTCGAGCGCGCCGATCCGGGCGGCGACGGCGGCGGCGGTCTCGCGCGCGCGCGAAAGATCCGCGGTGCGAATGGCCAGCTCGTGCACGTCGCCGTCGAGCGCCGTCACGAACGCCGCATCCCGGCGGTGGACGTACACGGTGAGCCGGTCTACCTGGGTGTTACCGGTCCGGACGATGCCGACCACGTTGAGCAGGTCGTTGCCGAGCGAGCCGTCCGCCGCTTCGAGGAACACCACCAGCTCCGCCTCGACGCCCACGCGCAGCTGTCGCGAGACGCCCTCGCCGATGACGACTTCACGCGGCGCCGGATACGCCGGCGGCTCGGGCGCCAGCCAGCGGCCCGCCACGAGTCCTTGCGCCACCGGCGTCGTCGCCCGCTCGCGATCGGGATCCACCCCGAGAAGGCGCACGACCTGGGACCGCTCCTCGTTCCCGAGGAGGCCGTGCGCCTCGATGCGCGGCGACACGGCCAGCACCTCGGGTACCGCCTCGATGGCATCGACGAGAGCATCACGCACCGGGAACGCACGATAGACACGCGGCTTGTCGACGTACGCGGCGGTGTGCACCTGGACCTGCGCGGTCTCCACCGCGGTGGCGCCGCGGACCATCTGGGTGAGCCACCCCTCGTAGAAGGCGAGCGTCCACACCATGAGCGCCACCGACACGGCGATCGCCGCGAGCGTGAGGCCGCTGCGCCACCGGTTCCTCGCGAGGTTACGGAGTCCCAGCTTCGCCGAGATCACCTGGTCATTCCTGCGCCACGCGGCGCAGGCCGCGGCGGGTGAACAGCTCCGGGTCCACGGGCACGTTCAGCTCGAGCCGGTCGTACACGACCTCCGTGCGCTCGTTGGCGTCGTCGGCGGGCTGGAGCACGAGCCGCATGGGGATACGCCGGCCGGCGACGCTCTCGACGCGATCGAACACCATCGAGCGGATCAGCTCGTCGCGGTCGTAGTAGTCCGCGCGCCGCGGCACCCAGCGCTCGGGATCGAGCAGAAACACCAGCCGCGTGTAGACGACGGGAGCATCGGGCTTGGGGACGAGCGTCACCTCGAGGAGTCGCTCGGCGTCGCGCTCTACCCATTGGACCGTCCCCTCGTGATCCTCGAGGTAGCTGGTCTCGCGCAGCAGGTCGTCGTTTGTGAAATGGCTGCCCATCCAGCTCTCGGACAGCAGGCCCGCGGGGATGCGGATCAGGCGGTCGGCCCGCGGCGCGTAGTTCCACAGCCCTTCCTCGGTGAGGAGCGTCGCCGTCCCGGCCTCGCGCGGCGGCTCCCGGATCACGATCAACGCCTCGTCCTCGCCGCGCGACCACGACTCGAGCGTCAGCTCGCGCGCGCCCCGCGCACGCACCACCGTCATCGTCATGATCGCGTGCGAGGACTCGGACCGGTAGAGATCGTCGAGGTGGCCCACGACCTGTTGCAGCGACGGGAGGTCTTGCGCGAGGCTTTCGCCCGCGGCGGCGAGCGACGCGATGGACACCGCGGCCGCGACGCGCAGCATGGTGTGACGGAGCGGTCGCATGGTCAATCCTCCCATCCCTCGTTGTCGGCGTGCAATATGTCACGCATCAGGTCGACACGGGCGGTGCGCTCCTCGGGTGCCAGATCGTGGAATCAGGTGGTCTAGATAGCGGGCTCGCCGCCTCGGGGAAAGGGGGAAGTCGAGCGGAAGACTGAAGGGGGTTGACGCGCCGCGCATCATCCGGTGTCGCCGGAGTCGTCTTCCTCGCGCACTTCTCGATACTTGGCCTCGATCACCTCTCTGGCGCCGGGATTGAAGATCGACTGGAGCTGCAGCACGTGATACGCCGCCCCGCCCTTGCTGAGCCCGCGGCGCCGGTAGTTGATCCAGCCCCGCGTCTCGAAACCCAGCAGCAAGCGATCGAGCAGCACGAGGAGCGCGAGAAGCGCGACGCCCCACACCACGAGCTTCACGACGACGGCCTCACAGATCGTCCGCCGCCGTCACCGTTACCTCGGCCGTCCCGTCGGGGGCGACGCTCACGACCATTTGCCAGGGTCGACAGCACACCTGACAGTCCTCGACGTACTCCTGCCTCGCACCACCCGCTGGGTCGAAGGTGATGGACACGATCTCGCCGCAGTAGGGACAGGAGACGCGGGTGTGGGAGGTGGTGTGGTCAGGCATGTCGGCGTAAGGGCGTATGGCACGGGGCACGGAGTCCGGGATACACACGGGAACTCCGTACCCCAACCTACCGCCCTGGAAACCACTACGCCATCAGCTACACGGCATGCGCCATACGCCGAACGCAACCCCCCATCCGCCGCCCACCCTAAATCCCAGGGAACCCCACGGTCGAGCTGGTGGCATCGAACGCCCCCGTTACCGTCGCGTTTGCCATTTGTTGCGGGTTGCTCGGGTCCTGCCCGGTGACCTGCATAGTGAACGTCCCCCGCACGCGCTCGCCGGAGGACGAGGTAATCGTCACCGATCCCGAGACCGACGCGGCGAAGTAGGTGAGTTGCCCGCCCACCGACACCGTGACGATCGCCGCCCAATCGCCGTCATCGAGGTCACCGCTGGTGGAGACGTCGATGAGCGCATAGGTACCCGTCCCCGGCCGCCCGGCCAGCCGGACCACGAAGACGCTGTTCAGGTTGTTCGGATCGCCGCTGCTGAGCACCAGGACCCATCCTTCGTCCTGCGTATTCGGATCGGTTGCCTCGCCGTGAAAGGCGGTGCCGGTGAACGAGGCGGTCACGCCGCCGCTCACGTCCGCCTCGAACTGGCCCTGCCCGGGTCCCATCCCGTTATCGCCGTCGTTGCCGCACGCGGCGAGCGTCAGGGCGGCTACCAGCGCCGCGCGCATTCCGATTCGTCGAACCTCGATGTGAACGTGCACGCGTTTCCCCCTTGCTGAGTTTCGGTCGAGCGGCAACACGCCGGAGACGACCCCCGGCGATTGCCGCACGACTTCTTCGTCGGCCGCCGTTCGGCCGACAGTGGTCCTGAATCGCCACGAAACGTCCCGCCGGCGCGCTGGCCCCGGGCGCTCGCCAGGCGCGCGGCGACGGTGACGATTGGATGCAGGTGGTGGGACTCTTGCCGAACGCGCTCCGACCGGTCTCACGTCCCTTAGAGCGGGAAACGCGGCGAAAACCCGCCATACCAGGCGGATGTGGTCGGGTTGCCTGTGGCCTATGGCTCGGGGGTGTGGCCTACGGCCGACTGCCGACGTCTACTACCCACTGCCTACTGCCAACTGCCTACTGACTCTGAATCAGCGTCCTGAACCGCTCCGCCTCGCGGTCTAAGTCGAGATCTTCCAGGATGAACACGAGGGCCTCGATATGGCCGTTGAAATCCTGCACCGCTCCCGCGTTGCTCGCGTCCGGCGGGTGCTCCGCCCGTTGCTGATAGAACCGGTCGAGGTATGGCTGGCCGCGCTCGGCCTGCCCGCTGGCGAGGTACCCGGCGGCCAGCGCGGCTTCGACGAAGTACGTCCAGAGATGGTCCGCACCGATCGTACGGTTGTAGACCTCGTGGGCCTCCCGCAGCGCCGCGAACGCTTCGTCCCACCGTCGGAACCTGAGCAGGGCCCTCCCTAACGAGGCGTGCGCAACACCCACGCGCCAGTGCCCGTCGGGCCATTGCGCGCTCGCGGCTGTCACGTTGTCGCGCAGGACCGCGGCGACGCCGTCGGCATCATCCTGTTCGTGCAACACCGACGCGAGGTTGTTCGCGACCATGAGGGTGCCGGGATGTCCTCGCCCGTACACCTCCGCGGAGATCTCGAGGGCCTCGCGATAGAGCGCCTCGGCCTCGACGTAGTCGCCCATCGTTCGGAGCAGGAACGCGTGGTTGTTGATGGGGACGATCAGTTCCGATCGCCCCGCGTTCAGCGCGCGGAGCTTCGGGATGGCCTCCTCGTACAGGCGTGCGGCCTCCTCGTATGCCTCTTGCACGCGGCGCGCCTGCGCCAGGTCGATGAGGGCCAGGGCGTAGAGACGCTCGTCGGCCGTGGGATCTCGCCGCATCACGTCGATCGCTTCGCGAAGCAGCGGCTCGGCCGAGTCAGGCTGGCCCAAGCCGATGCGCGCCCGCGCCAAGGCCAACACGGATTCCACGAGCCCCGGATCCGCCCTGTCGAGCGTGGCGCGCCGGATCTCGAGCGCTTCCTGCGCGTGGGTGATCGCGGGATCCCACTCCCGCTCGGACCGATACACGCCGGACAACTGCGTGAGGCGTCGCGCGACCTCGTCGCTGCGATCCCCATGCGCCGTCCGCGACCGTTCCACCGCACGGGTCATGTGCTCGATGGCTTCATCGAACAGGCCGAGATTCCGGTAGGCCGATCCCAACACGGCCAGCAACTCGGCTTGCAAGACGGGGCGATCGGCGAACTCGGCGTCCACGCGCTCGCTCCCCCACGCGAGCAGGTCGCGCGCGGTTAGCGTGTCGGACGGCGCCTGCTCCGGGTTGCGTCCTCGGAACACGTCGGCCAGGAAGTCGATCACCAGCCCGGCGTTCTCCGCCTCGATCGACGCCTGATCGCGCGCTTCCGCCGTGGAGAGTTGCTGCCGCCACAACATGAACGACGAGCCGGCCAGGATCACGACAATCGCCGCGGCGGCGCTCACGCCCAGCCGATGCCGACTGACGAACTTTCGCGCGGTGTACGATCGGAGTCCCTGCCGCGCCTCGACGGGGAAGCCGGTACGGTGGCGCTCGATGTCCTTCATCATCGCCTGCGCCGACGCGTAACGCTCGTCGGGCTCTTTGCGCAGGGCCTTCGAGACGATCGCGTCGAGGTCGCCGGTCAAGCGGCGGCGCAGCCGCTCGATGTTGGTGCGGCGGGCTTCCGCGACGCCCGTGACGCCGCCAACGATCGACGACGGGCAGGTGGGCGTTTGCTCACAGATGGCCTTGTCCAGATCGAACCCGGAGACGCCGTCGCCGCCGAAGGGACGCCGTCCGGCCAGCAGTTCGTAGAGCAGCACGCCCAGCCCGTGCACGTCGGTGGCCGTGGTGACGGGGCGGCCCAGGATCTGTTCGGGGGATGCGTATCCTGGCGTCATCCAGCGGGTCGTCGGCCGTGTCTCGCGCTCCGTCACGCGATCGGGCTCCAGGAGCTTGGCGATGCCGAAGTCGACCAGCTTCACCTGGCCGTCGCGGTCGACCAACACGTTGGACGGTTTGATGTCCCGATGGACCACCAGGTGGCGGTGCGCGAAGCTCACGGCATCGGCGACCTGCGAGAAGAGATCGAGGCGCCGGTCGACGGTCAGCCGCTGCCGATTCGCCCAGTCGGTGATCGATTCCCCCTCGACCAGCTCCATCACAAGGAACGGCTGCCCGTCGGGTGTGGTGCCCGCGTCGAGCAGCCGGGCGATGTTCGGATGGGCCAGCGTCGAGAGGATCTGGGTCTCCACGTGGAACCGGCGGGCGAGGTCCGATCTCTCCACATCCCAGCGCAGCAGCTTGATCGCGACGCGTTGCGCGTACGTCCCATCCGCCCGCTCCGCCTCGTACACGGTGGCCATGCCCCCGCGCCCCAACGGCCGAGTCAGCCGATACCGGCCGATCGGATCGCCCGGCGCTCGCGAGGGCTCCCCCTCGCCGCCGTCGGGATGCCCGAAAGCCGCCCGCACGAGCTGGTCGCCCGGCGCTCGCAACTCCTCCGCAGCGCGGTCGCTCGCAGCGATCAGGTCGGTGAGAATCCGTAGGAGCTCGCCGTCGTCCCCACACGCCGCTGCGAGAAAGCGCTGACGCTCGTCCGGAGGGCGATCCAGCGCCTCGGCGAATAGCTCGTCGATCTGCGGCCATCGGGCCCACGAGGCATCCGAACGCATCACATACCGATCTGCGGGGTCACGTCACAGTTTGCGCTCCGAGCGCCGGCGACGGAAGGCATGCCGGCGCCCTGGGCCGACGATCCAGCTTGCGGCATCCCGCCCCCGGGAATACGATCGACGTGGACGTCAGTCGTCTCGCTGGCGCGCGACGCCGGCGCACCGCGGTCGGAGCCTCCCGAGCGTGTGGAGCGATGCAGGGCAATGCAAGCGGACAGGTTCTCGTGAGTCGATGAACGATTCCACCGCGCGAGAGATCACGGAGCTGGTGCGCCGGTGGAGCGACGGAGAAGCCGGCGCGTTCGACCGGCTGATCGAGCTGGTGTACGACGATCTGCGCCGCATCGCGCATCATCACCTCGAGCTGGGCGCCCGCGGCGGAACGCTCGACACGACGGGGTTGGTCCACGAGGCGTACCTCAAGCTGGCCCGGTACGAGGGCGGCACGTGGGAGGGGCGCGCACAGTTCTTTGCCTTCTGCTCCAAAGCCATGCGGCGGATCCTCATCGACTATGCCCGTCGCCGCCAGGCCGCGAGGCGCGGCGGCGATCACGTCGCCGTGCCGCTCACCGACGACGTCGCGGTCGTGGACGCGGAGGTGACGAGGATGCTCGGCGTCGAGGAGGCGTTGCAGCAGCTCGAGCGGCGGGACGAGCGCATGGGCCGTATCGTCGAGTGCCGGTTCTTCGGCGGCATGACCGTCAGCGATACCGCCGAAGCACTCGGCACGTCCACCAGGACGGTCGAACGCGAATGGGCGCGTGCCCGCGGGTACCTGTACCATGCGTTGCAGGGCAGCCGGGGCGCAGACTGCGACGCGCCGCCGGATCCGTAGTCGCCCCCACTCCGGCTTCACCCCTCAACCTGCGACCACGTTCAGCCCCCCCGTCGGGCGTGCCGTCTCCTCGTGATCACCGACGTCATGCGGCAGATCAGGTGCGCCGCCACCTGGTCGCCGGATGCCGAACACTCGGCGGCCAACTCCGCGAGACCCTTGACGTCGATCTCGTAGCGATCCTTTTGCGCGGGGTAGATCTCGTCGAAGCGGCGTTGGGCCGCTTTCGCGCCGTCCCGCTCCAGCGCGCCGCGGATCTCCTCGGACAACAGCGGCTTCTCAGGTTCCTGAGCGGCCACGCCCGGCGCGAGGACCGCGCCGAGCGCGAGACGGAGAAACCCCACCCGGATCGGGCGCTGTCTCGGTCGCATCGCCCGCGCCTACAGCCGCACCAGCTCGACGCGCCGGTTCTGCTGCTTTCCCTCGGGACTGGTGTTGTCGGCGACGGGACGCGATTCGCCGAAGCCGGACGTCTCGAGCCGACTGGCGTCGATATCGAACTCCTCGACGAGATACGCCTTCACGGCCGCGGCCCGACGCTCCGAGAGATCCTGGTTGAACGCCTCCTCGCCGTCAGTGTCGGTGTGGCCCTCGATGGCGAGCCGCAGATCGGCGTGCTCCTGGAGCATGCTCCCGATCTCCTCCAGCGTGGGCGTGGACTCCGGGCGGATATGGTCGCTGCTGCTGGCGAACAGGATGCCCTGTGTCGCGACGCGTCCGTCCCGAGCGAGGCGGTCGTACAGGTCCCGGCCGCCGCCCGCGACGCGAACGGCGCCGATGAGGATCGGGTAGTCGAGCGACGCCGAGCTCACGGCCACGAAGAGCGTGTCGGACCGCGGGAAGACCGCGTTCGGCACGTTGGCCACGCGTTGCTCGCCGATGTACATCTTCATGTGCTCACCGTCCGCCATGATCCGGATCGGAGCCACGCCGTCCCGAACCAGGTCAGGGTCGATTCTCGACATGACGTTGGGCCCTGCGTTGACTTCGCGCACCCCAGCCTGCGAGAACTCGACCGACGGTGCGGACCCGCGGTAGCTCCGTTTGGGCGCGTGGAAGGCACGGTCGGTGGTGACGCGGACGTATGCGTTTCCGTGCTCGAGATGTACGGCGTACTCCATCGTGAACCGGTCCGGCAGGGTCTTGGGCAGCGGGATGGCGAAGGTGCCCCCGGAGGTGGCGCGCACGTACCGCTCGCCTTCCCACTCGATCAACTCGAAGTTCCCCTCGATCAACTCGAATCGGCGCGGGAAGTCCCCCACCTGGTCCATCGAGAAGTCGTCGGCGAACAGGATCTCGTCGCCGGGCACGAAGTCGTAGTTGGCCCACGCGCCCTCGCCGGGACGCGCCGCCTTGGTCCCTCCCCCACGCTGCGCGGCCTCGTCGCGGTCGGTGATGGGGACGCCGTCCTCGCCGGTGATGATCTCGCCGTTCTCGTCGACGAAGATCACCTCCTTGCCGTCGTCCTTGGCGCGCCGATAGCAGCGCTCGTCGTCGAGCTGGCACCGGATGGCGTCGCGCACGAGGCGCTCGACGTGGTTGGTGACCTCACGTTCGGCCGCGCGCTCGGCCGCCTGCTTCAGTCTCCTGGGAAACTGGCCCTCGAGGGGCGCGACCAGGGTCAGGGCGACGATGGCGAGGGCGAGTATGGTGAAGAGGGGGCGCATCGCTTCTTCCTCCGCTAGTGGGGCTCGGTCGAGACGGGTGACGGGCAAGCCGAGGGCGATCGGCCCACACCCGTCTCCCATAGAGCGAAAAACGAGCGGAAAGCCCGCCATTTGGCGGATGGCTTATGGCTTGTGGCCTATGGCGAATGGAATGGCCTGCCGCCTACTCCTGCTGCCTACTGCCTGCTCCTCGCCAGCTCCCGCTCCACGGCCGCGTGGTCGGTCTCCCGATTCTGAGCGGCGTAGAGCGCGGCCAGCTCCTCGAGCACCGGCTCGCGTTCGTGAGCAGCCAGCGACGCGGCGTCGAACCTCTCCCGGAGATCGGTGAGGACGGCCTCCGCGACGCCCGGCCGACCCTGGGCCCGGAGGCACTGCGCCAGCACGGTGCTCGCCCGGAACACCAGCACATGCCGGCTGGTCAGCTCGTCCGTGAGGATCGCGACCGCTTCGCGGAGGGACGGCTCAGCCTCGTCGTGTCGCCCGAGTCGGTGAAGGCTCAGGCCGAGCCCGTACGCCGAGTAGGCCAGGCTACGCCGCGAATGCGGCTGATGCTGGCGGCGGAGGGCGATGGCGCGCCGATAGAGGGGGACGGCGCCCTCGAAGTCGCCGCGATCCCGCTTCACCGCCGCGAGGTTGTTCATGATCGACTGCGTCGTCGAGTGCTCTTCGCCCAGGAGCGCCTCGTCGATCCGCAGCGCCTCCGTGAGCAGCGAAACGGAGCGAAGCGGATCGACGGATTCGACCATGAGCGCCAGGTCGCTCAAGGTGCCGGCGACGACGGGATGAAAATCGCCGTAGATCTCTCGGTTGATCGCGAGCACCTCTTCCATCGTGGCGACGTCGCTGGTTCCATACAACGACAGTTTCAGAGCGTGGGCGTACTGACTTCGCGGAGCGTCGGGGTTGGACCGCAGGATCGCGAGCGCCCGGTCGCGCATCGCGCGGGAGCGATCCAGGTCGGCATCCACCACCTTGGCGGTCCGCTCCGCCAGGTTGATCAGGAGGTTTGCCACGAGAGGGTCGGACGGCCCCAACGCGCCCTCCGCCACGACGAGCGCCCGTTCCAGCATGGCGATCGAGCTGTCGAGATCGCTCTCCGCCATGCCCAACTCGAACAAGTCATGGGCCACCGACGCGCCCCCCTCGCCTTCGAGGTCCTGGTGCAGCTCGAGCGCCTCGCGGAGCAGCGCTCGCGCGCGATCATGAATCCCCAGGCGACGAAACGTCCTCCCCATGGTCAGCGCCAGCTCCGCCCTGAGGGCGGGGTCGCGGTCCAACTCGTGCAACCGCATGGCGCCGGCGTCGAGCAGCTCGCGCGCCGTGATCGAGTCCGGTGGGCGCGGGCTGGCGAGGAACGGATCCGATGCCTCGAACAGTCCCGCCAGAAAGTCTCGCACCTCGGCCGTCCGTCTCGCCTCCTCGCGCACCCGGTCACGCTCCCGCACCACCGCCCGGGACTGCACGGTGGCGGTCCCCCCCCACCCCACCAGGAGCGCGATCCCCACCGCCGCGGCGAGCGCCGCGGAACGGTTGCGCCCGATCCATTTCGACGTCCGGTAGCGCCACGTGTCGGGCCGGGCGGCGATGGGGAGTCCCGCGACGCACCGCTCGACGTCGTGCACCAGCGCTTCGGCGGAGGAGTACCGGCGCTCCGGTTCCTTCCGAATGGCCGTCAGCACGACGATGTCGAGGTCGCCGCGGAGCCGCCGCACGATGCGGTCGAGGGCCGCGCCCCGGGCCGCGGCAGCCTCCTCGTTCACCAGTGCACTGGGGCGCGTCGGCTCGGCCGCCACGATCTGCGCCTCGACCTGCGCGGGTGAGAGCGCGCGGACCTGGTACGGACGCCGCCCGGCCAACAGCTCGCAGAGGATCAGACCGAGCTGGTAGACGTCGGACGCGGTCGTGATGCGATCGCCCGACACCTGCTCCGGGCTGGCATACTGCGGGGTCAGAAGCTGGAGCCCGGTTCGCGTCCGCGCATCCTCGTCTGCCGCATCGAGCAGCTTGGCGATGCCGAAATCCAGCAGCTTCGCGCCGCCCTCCTCCTCGACGAGGATGTTCGACGGCTTCAGGTCGCGGTGCACCACGAGGTTCCGATGCGCGTACTGGACCGCACGCCCGACGTCGCAGAACAGGGTAAGCCGCCGCTCGATGGAGAGGGCATGCGCGTCGCAGTACTCCGTGAGGGGAACGCCCGACACGTACTCCATCACCAGGAACGGCAAGCCGTCGTCCGTCGTGCCGCCGTCCAGCAGCCGGGCGATATGGGGGTGATGGAGCGACGACAGGATCTGGCGCTCGGCGCGGAAGCGACGCACCACGTCGTCCGTATCGAGCCCCCGGCGGATGACCTTGACGGCGACCTGTTGCTCCCACTGGCCGTCGGCGCGCTCCGCCAGGTAGACCGTGGCCATGCCGCCGCGGCCCAGTTGCCGGAGCAACCGGTACGGCCCCAGCCGCTCGCCGCGCCGATCGGGCTCGCCGGGCACCTCGCGCTCGGCGGGGCGCCGGAAGATCTCCTCCCACGGCAGCTCGCACGCGTCTTCCACCGGGGCCGCGAGGAAGTCGCCGGAGGCCGCATCCGCCCGCATGAGCCGCTCGACGGCCGCGCGGAGCCCGTCGTCGTCCCCGCACGTACGGACGAGGTAGCCCGCTCGAGCCTCCGGCGTGACATCGAGGGCCCCTTGGAACACCGCGTCAACTTGGCGCCAACGGCGCCCAAGCCGGTCAACGCTCATGGCCGGCAACCACCCGCCCTCACGACGCCGCCCCAGGCGGGCTGTCCGGGTGCAGCGCCGCGTACAGGTACGCCCTGGCCCGCCGCCAGTCCCGCTCGGCCGTGCGCGTGGAGATCCCCAACGCGGTCGCCGCGTCTTTCATGTTCATCCCGCCGAAGAACCGGCACTCCACGATCCCTTCCAGGCGCGCATCGTGCTTTGCGAGCGCCTGCAGCGCGTCTTCCAGGGCCAGCAGCTCGATCGTTCGCGGCTCGTCACCCGCCAGACCCTCGTGGAGGGGGATATGGATCCCGGCGCCCCCCCGCTTCTTCGCGCCGCGACGGCGAGCGTAGTCGATGAGCACGTTGCGGATGACCTTGGAAGCAACAGCGAAGAAATGGGCGCGATCCCGCCACGTGGCGACCGCCTGGTTCACCAGCTGGAGATACGCCTCGTGCACCACGGCCGTGGTGCTGAGGGTGTGGTCGGCGCGCTCGGTCTGCAGCCGCTTGTGCGCGATGCGCCGCAGGTCGTCATAAACGAGCGGAATCAACTCCTCGAACGCCGCTCGATTGCCGGCGGTGCACGCCGTGAGCAGACGCGTGACCTCACCTGGAGGACCGGCTGGATCACCGGGCGGCGGGGGTCCGGCATGAGTGTCAGGCGTCACGAGTAGGTTGGTTCGGGGCGCGAAGCCTCCAACTTCTCCGCCGTCCCAGAGATGGTCAAGTCGCCCCGGATTGCGGGCCCAGCCGAATCCGGCTTAATAGGAAGGGAACGGGGCGCTCCCCGCACCCCTCCGCCGGACGAGCGCCATGAGCGGTGACGCGCTACGCCACGCGCCATAAGCCATGGGCCATAGGCCAATCAGGCAATGGACTCTACCCGCTGGGAACGCATCAGTACGCTGTTTCACGCCGCAAGCGAGCGGTCGGCCGAGGAGCGAGAAGCGTTCCTACGCCAGGCGTGCGCGGGCGATGATGCGCTGTACGCCGAGGTCCGGGCCCTGTTGGCGGCGGAGCCGCACGCCGGGGAACGGCTCCGGGGTCTGGTGTCCGACGCCGCGAAAGGCGTGAGCGACGCGTCCGTCGCGGGCATGGCGGTCGGTCCCTACCGGGTCGTGCGCGAGCTGGGACACGGAGGCATGGGCGCCGTGTACCTCGCCGAGCGGGCCGACGGCCAGTTCGACCAGCAGGTGGCACTCAAGCTCATCAAGCGGGGGATGGACTCCGACCAGATCCTCGCGCGGTTCCGCATGGAGCGCCAGATCCTGGCGCGCCTGCACCACCCCAATATCGCGCGCCTACTCGACGGCGGGCTGACGGACGATGGCCGCCCGTTTTTCGCGATGGAGCACGTGGAAGGCGAGCCGATCGACCAGTACTGCGATACGCGGCGCCTCCCGGTCGACGAGCGCCTGCGCCTCTTCCTCGACATATGCGGCGCGGTGATGTACGCACACGCGAACCTCGTGGTGCATCGGGATCTCAAGCCCGAGAACATCCTGGTGGCGGCCGACGGTGCGGTCCGGTTGCTCGATTTCGGCATCGCCAAGGTGCTGGCGGACGAGGACGAGCCCGGCACGCTCACCCAGGCCGGCCTGCGGGTCATGACGCCGGCGTACGCGTCGCCGGAGCAGGTGCGCGGCGGCACGGTGGGGACCGCCACCGATGTCTACTCCCTCGGGATGGTGTTGTACGAGTTGCTCGCCGGGAGGCGCCCGTACGAGATCGAGAGTCGTAGTCCGATCGACGTGGAGCGCGTCGTCTGCCAGACCGACCCGGACCGGCCGAGCGTACGGTTAGCGCGTACCACCGGCGGGACGGCACCGACCGCCGACGCGATCGGCCGGGCGCGCCGCACCGAGACCAGGCGGCTCCGGCAACGGCTGTCGGGCGACCTCGACGCGATCTGCCTGAAGGCGCTGCGCAAGGAGCCCCGGGAGCGCTACGGCTCCGTCGAGGCGTTCGCCGAGGACATCCGGCGGCATCTGGACGGCCTGCCGGTGTCGGCGCGTGCGGGCACAGTCGGCTACCGCCTGCGGAAGAGCCTCGAGCGGCACCGCGCCCTGGTCGGCACGGCGGCCGCCATCGTGGTCACGATCTCGTCCGTCGTGGCGTTCTACACCGTGCGGCTCGCGCAGGAGCGCGACCGCGCGCGGCTCGAGGCGGCGAAGGCCTCCGAGGTCGCGGGGTTTCTGCGCGGCTTGTTCGAGGTATCGGATCCGTCGGAGTCGCGCGGCGAGACGGTGACCGCGCGCGAGCTGCTGGACGAGGGCGCGCTGCGCGCCGAGGAAGGTCTGGCGAACCAGCCTGCGGTCCAGGCCACGATGATGCGCGTCATCGGCGAGGTCTACGCCGGGTTGGGCCTTGGGGACCAGGCGCGCCCGTTGCTGGAGCGCGCGCTGGAGCGGCACCGCACGCTGTACGGCGACGTTCACGAGGAAGTGGCCGCGAGCCAGACGGCACTCGCCGTGGTGCTCCAGGACCTGGGTGAGCTGGAGGCCGCGGAGCCGCTGTTCCGCGAAGCGCTGGCCACCCGGCGGCGCCTGTTCGGTCCGAAGCACCCTCAGGTCAGCGAGAGCATCGGACATCTCGCAAGCTGGGTGGAGACGGACGGCGACTATGTCGAGGCCGAGCGGCTGTTTCGGGAGGCGCTGGCGCTGGATCGCACGATCTACCCCCCGAACGACCCGCACGTCGCCGCGTCGGTCGTCAAGCTCGGCGGCGTGTTGCGCCGCACCGGGCAGATCCCGGAGGCGGAGCCTCTGCTGCGCGAGGGACTGGCGCTACAGCGCTCGATCTACGGCAACCGTCACCCCGACGTGGCAAGCACGGTGCGCAACCTTGCCGCCTTGCTCCGGGACAAGGGCGTGTACGACGAGTCGGAGGCGCTCTACCGGGAGGCGATCGAGTTGCGGCGCGCCATCCTCGGCGACGCCCACCCGGAGGTCGCCACCACGCTCAACAGCTACGCGATCCTGCTCGACCGCAAGGGGGACACGGAGAGGGCAATCGCGGTCTACCGCGAGTTCATCGAGCTGCTGGACCAGATCTACCAGGGCCCGCATCCCAGCACGGCCGCCGCGTACAGCAATCTCGCCTATTCCTTGAAGAGCGTGGGGCGGCTCGACGAAGCGGCCGCCGCCTTTCGCCGATCCATCGAGGTGGGCGAACGGGTGCTGCCCGAAGGCCACCCCAACCGGGCGTTCCCCCTGATCGGGCTCGCCGGCGTCTACAGGGAACGGGGACGCTTCACGCAGGCCGAGCCGCTGCTGCGCCAGGCGCTGGAGCTCCGACGCGCCGCGCTGGAACCGGGCCACCGCTATATAGGGGAGGCGTTGAGCGAGTTGGGAGCGTGCCTGATCGGTCTCCGGCGGCACGCGGCTGCCGAGGCCCTCCTGCTCGAGGCCTACGACGTGCTGCTCGAGGCTGAAGGCGCCGACGCCGGCCGCACGCGTACCGCGGCGCGGCGGTTGGCGGCGCTGTACAAGGCGTTGGGGAGGCCGGAGGAGGCCGACCGGTACAGGGAGGAGGCGGCGGAGGCACCGGCAGGACGCGAAGCAAACGGGGGTGTGTAATTGGCCGCTCGCCATACCGGAGAAGGACCGGCTCGCGGTTGGTTCGCGGCCTGAAGGCCGCGCTCGGCGGCGCTATCGCGCCGGCGCGCCCTGACGGGCGCCGGGCCTCCCCACCTGCCGACTGGCTGTGTCCGCAGCTTGTCACCCCGCGGATCGGCGGTAATATCATCCCGTTCGCGGACCTTCCCCTTACCGAGGTCGTTGCCGTGCCCCACCAGCATCGCCGAGCGCGTGTCGCAGCCACGGCCTGTCTCGCCGTCGCCGTCGCGGTCCTCGCGGCGTGTCCCCCGCCCACCCCGCCCCCCGCGCCGGATCCGGTCGCGGAGGGGGAGCGCCTGTTCTTCAACGAGAGGTTCGACGGCAACGGCCGGACGTGCGGCACCTGTCACCGCATGGAAGACAACTTCGGGCTCACGCCGGCCTTCATCGCGACCTTGCCGGCGGACGACCCGCTCTTCGTGGCCGAGTCCAATCCCGATCTGACGACGCTCGAGAACCCGCGTCTCATGCGCGAGTTCGGGATGATCCTCGAGAACCTGGACGGGTTCGCCGACCTGGCGAACCGGTTCACCATGCGCGGGATCCCGCACACGCTGTCACTCGGCACGTCCGTGAATAGCGCCGCGGGCCCGCGTACGGGATGGTCGGGCGACGGCGCCCCGGGTGACGGGTCGCTCCGCTCCTTCGCCACCGGTGCGGTGATCCAGCATTTCCCACGCACGCTCAATCGGATCCCGGACGTCGACTTTCGCCTGCCGACGGACGAGGAGTTGGACGCCATGGAGGCGTTCATGCTGTCGCTGGGGCGCCAGGAGGACCTGGTGCTCCCGTTGAACCTGAAGAGCGTGGTGGCCGCCCGCGGCCAGGAGATCTTCCGCGACAACGCGCTGGGGAAATGCAACGCCTGCCACTTCAATGCCGGCGCCAGTAGCGACCCGGCGATCTTCGGCGCGGGTGCTGGAAACCAGAACTTTGACACAGGCGTGGAGGCCCTCCCCGACCAGCCGGCCGACCTCACGGGCGAGCTCGTGCCTCCCGACGACGGGTTCGGCGTGCCGGGCGACGGGACGTTCAACACGCCGCCGCTCGTGGAGGCCGCCGATACCGGGCCGTTCTTCCACAACAATACGGTGGAAACCATCGAGGGCGCGGTGGCGTTCTACAACGGCGACGCGTTCAACGACTCGCCGGCGGGACAGCTCATCGCGGGAGCCACGGGGAGTGGCATCAACCTCGACGGCACGCAGGTCGTCGCCGTGGCGGCGTTCCTGCGGGTGATCAACGCGCTCGAGAACATCCGCGAGACGATCGAGCTGCTGGAACGCAGCAAGCAGGCCACGTCCGAGCGGGCGCCGGTCCTCCTCGCGCGGGCGATCGAGGAGACGGGAGACGCCATCATGGTGCTGCGCGGCGGCGGACTTCATCCTGCGTCGGCCGGCCACCTCGAGACGTCGCGCGACCTCATCGAGCGGGCGCGTGGTCAGTACGCGGGCAACGTCGTCGACGACGCCATCGAGGCGCAGGAACGCGCCCGGGATGAGTTGGTAGAATCGAACTAGTACCCATGGTCACGAGTTGATGGCGTATTGCACCGCCGAGAACGCTGAGACCGCAGAGGGCTGCTGGTTGTTGGTCGGCGAGCCGGAGCATCGAGTAGAGCCAAACGTTTCAGCGCTCTGCGATCTCAGCGAACTCTGCGGTTATATTGAACTCAACGGGGGTCATTGCCATGAAGATGCGGATCATTGGGCTCGTCGTGCCGGCGCTGCTGCTGGCGGGCGCGGCGTCCGCTCAGCAGGAAACCGAGCGGTTCATTCCGATCGGGAAGTCGCCGGGCGTCTCCGGCGTGTCCTCGATGATGGGGACGATTCAGACAGCGGACGCCGACCATCGCACGATCACGGTGGAAAGCGGCGCCGAGACGCGGACCGTGCGCATCTCGGAGGATACGGACGTCTGGATTGACCGGTCGGCCCTCAAGCAGACCAACCTCGTGGGCAATTGGAGCGCCCTCGAGGTCGGCCGCACGGTCGAGGTCAAGTACGTCGATATGGACGCACCGGAAATGGCGGCGGATTGGGTGAAGGTGGCGGTGGCGCCGGGAGGTGGCGGTGGGAAGTAGAGTCTGCAGGTAGGGCGTGCAGCGGGGAGATCCGCAGTGTGCCGCTTCTCCCGCTCCTCCTATCTTCCCCACCCTCCCGCACTCGCGATCGCCGCGGCCAACGCCTGGGCGTGGCGGCGATCCCGGCGGCGAAGCCGGAGCGTCAGCACGTCGCCCTGCGCTCCGGGAATGCGGCCGAGAGCCTCGAGTTGCCGCGCGCGCAGCCGGAATCGCGGGGCCCACCACCACCCTGTGACGCGCGCCTCCGCGATCCAGCTCGCCCGCAGCGCCACGGACGCGATCGGCGAGTAGTCAACCTCGTCCACGACGTCGAGCAGCGAGACGGCTTGCGTCGTTCTCACGGCCGCCCATTCCAGGGTGATCGTGTTGCCGTCAACGTGCAGCAGTCCCTTCACCTTGTAGCCGATCGACGTAACGCCGGTGAGGTCCACCGTCTCGCGGCCGGGGAGCGCGAGGCGGAACGGCAGGGGGTCGAGGGGCGGCATGTCGTGAAATGTATCCTTTCTGAAAGAACCTTCATCCATCCCTCCGCGTCGAGGCGCCGCACCCCGGCACTGCGGCCAAAGCGTGCTTCAGCATCCGCCGCCGCACGCGCCGACAGCCGCTACCTTAGCGGCGGACTCGCAGGGCGAGCGGGACCAGCTCCGTGGTCGTGGCCCGCGACTTCGGCTTGCCGAGATCGCGCGCGTACTTGATCGACCCCGGCGTCTTGTATTTCTCGAGGTAGGCGCGGCTCACAGCATCCTGCAGGCGCTCGCTGCGCGTGTGCACGGCGCGGATGGAGAGTTCCTCGTCATTCACGAACAGGGAGCCGCGAGGCTCCTCGAGGAACGTGCGGTACCAGCTTCGCGGCTTGAGGCTCCATGACCGAACGAAGACGCGGCGTTCGACGACCACCGCCCAGATGCCGATGACGCGATGCGGCTTGCTGCCGGCACGAATGCCGATCACCATGCCGCGGCGGACGGCGTCGAGGATGTGGTCGGGGAAGCACTGCCTATCCGCCATCACCCCCCCTCCCGCGCTCCCATGCCGCCACCACCCGCTTCGGCGCCCGCAGGCGCCACGCAACCTCGATCACCTCCCGCAGATCCGGGAGCCGCACCTTCGGCAGCCGCACGAGCACCGTCGGATAGCCACGGTAATGATCCGTGAGGAAGAACACCGCGGGATCGGCGCGCATCCGGAAGTCGCGCTCGTCGAAACCGCACTTCACCACCAGCGTCTCGCCGTCCTCCTTGAGACGCGCGAGGAACTTGCCCCGCATCCGGAATCCCGGGGTCCCGTAGCACGGCCCCTCCTCCACACCCGGAAAGCCGAGGAGCAGTTTCCGGGCGGCCTCGAGCGTGACGCCCTTCCGCACGGTCACCGCAATGGCCGCTCCAGACCTAGCGCCTCGAGCGACAATCGCCCCAGCTCCCGTCTCAGCTCGTCCGCCACCTCCGCCATCCCCGGCTCGCCGATCAGGTTGCGCGTCTCCAGGGAGTCGGCTGCGAGGTCGTACAGCTCGGCCTCGTGGTGGACCCAGTGGATGTACTTGTACCGCTCCGTCCGCACCGCGCGGTAGTCCATGTCCATCAGCCACGGCATGGGATTCTCGTACGTGTAGAACTCGACCATCACCGACTCGCGCCAGCCGTCCGCGGCGCCGGTGAGGAGCGGTGCAAGCGAGCGGCCCTGGACGTGGTCGCCAATCTCCGCGCCCGCGAGCTCGAGCACCGTGGGCGCGATGTCGATCGACAGCGCCAGGCCGTCGATCCGCGCCCCGGCGGCGATCATCGGCGGATACCACACGAGCAGCGGACTGCGGATCGACTCGTCGTACGGCATGCGGCGCTCGATGGAGAAACCGTGCTCGCCGAAGAAGTATCCGTTGTCGCTGGTGAAGAGGATCAGCGTCTCGTCGAGGATGCCGCGCGCCTCGAGCAGCTCCAGGATCCGGCCCACGCCCTCGTCCACCGCCAGCAGCATTTCGGCCCGGCGGCGGATCGTCTCCTCGCCGGTCAGCGGGTCGAGGAAGTCCTCGCCGAACACGCCGCTCACGGTGTCGCTCGACCGATACGCTAGCGCGCGCCGTACCGCCGCGCTGCCCACGTCCGCCGGGCTCCGGGGCACGTTCCCCCGGCGCGGGAACACCTCGCCGTCGTAGCGCCCGCGGTGGCGCTCGGCCGGGATGTAGGTCATCGGATAGTCGAGATCCACGGAGCCGTCGTCGAGCTGCCGGGCATCAGGGTGGATCGCCTTGTGACTCAGGAGGAGGAAGAACGGCCGGTCGCGCTCCCGCTCGATGAACCGGAGCGCGCGGTCGGTGAGGATGTCGGTGACGTAACCTCTGACCTCGCCCGGCGCGCCGTGCTCGAACAGGGTCGGGTCGATGAGCCTCCCTTGCCCCGGCAGCCCCACCCAATAGTCGAACCCTGGCCGCGGCGTCGGATCGTTCCCCATGTGCCACTTGCCGACGAACCCGGTCTCGTAGCCGCTCGCGTGGAGCGCGCGCGGAAAGGTTTGGAGCCGGTGGCTCGCCCGGCTCCGGGCCACGTTGTCGATGATGCCGTGCCGGGACGGGTACTGGCCCGTCAGGAGGCTGGCGCGGTTGGGCGAGCACAGCGGGACGGCATGAAACGCGTTCGTGAACGTCGCGCCCTCAGCGGCGAGGCGGTCGATGTGGGGCGTCTCGGCGTACGGGTGCCCGCCAAGGCCGAACTCGTCCCAGCGCAGGTCGTCGACGAGCACCATGACGATGTTGGGTCGCACGGCGGTAGGTGGCGCGGGATCGGTGATCGGCGGGGCCGGGCCGGACATGAGGAGGATGGCCGCGGCGAGCGGCGCCAGCGGGCGAACGGTGCGCATCGATGAGCTAGCCATGTGCCCGGAGTCTCCAGCGGGGAGCGGGTCGCCTAACCTACCGCCGGGGAACGAGCCGGGCCATTACCCCGCGCGCCCGGCCACTACTCGAGTCGGCCCGCCTTACACTCGTCGCTTCCGCCCGGCGAAGACGTCCCGCCGCCACGGGTCGAGGCGGGACGTCGCCGGCAGTCGGGCCTCCGCTAGCGGACTGTGGCGCGGAGCGCGGGGCGCGGGGCGCGGGCCCCTACCCTACGTGCCCGGCGGCCCGTCGCTTCTGCCGCTCCTCCGCTCTGACGTATCCCGCCCTCCTATCCCTCTCACAACCACCGACGCACCCTTCTCTTGTACGTCAAGTACACGTCCCCGAACTTCCGCTCGAGGTACTCCTCCTCCGGCCGGATCGCGAACCGTTGCAGCGCCCAGCCGCACAACGGCGTCAGGAGCAGAATCCAGACGTTCATGAGAATGATGGCGAACCCGATGCAACCGATCACCATCTGGAGGTACATCGGGTTGCGGGTCACGCGGAACGGCCCGCGCTCCACGATCTCCGGCGTGGGGGCCCAGGGCTTTTCGTCCTGACCCGTCCTGCGGAACAGCACGACCGCCCACACGCCGAACACGAGGAACGCGCCCGCCACGACCAATCCACCGACCCAGTAGCGCGCCGGCGCCGGCAGGGTGAACCCGGGGTCGATCGGCCACCACCGATTCAACAGGACGCCCGCCACGATCGTCAGTAGCGGCACCCCGGGCGGAAAGATGCGGACGACCGCGCCGTCCCGGACCGATTCTCCGCTCACGGCTCGCTCAGGAATCGCAGGATCTCGCCCATCAACCGCTCGGCGTGCTCCGTCTCGAAGAGAAACTGCGCGTGTGCGGCCCCGTCGAGCAGTACCAGCTTCTTGGGCTCCGGGGCCCGCTCGAATTGGTCCCGGATACCCGGCAGGCGCAGGGCGCCGCTGCCCGTGGTGTCGCCGCGGGCCGTGATGAAGAGCTTGCGGCCTCGGATACGCCCCGGCTCCTCGATCGCCGAATGCGCCAGCAGGACCACGCGATCGATCTCGCCGGGCAGCGCCTCGACGGTCGCCTGAGCCGCGGCGCCGCCGCCGAAACTGGCACCCACTACCGAAACCGCCTGCGCCCCGGAGCTGCGCAGATATCGAACCGCGGCGAGCACGTCGAAGTGCACTCCGTCGTCGCGCGACCCCCCCTTGGGTCCGCGCGACTGCCCGCGCCCGCGGAAATCGATCGCGACGACGCGAAATCCCGCCTCCACCAGCTGTTGGGCCTGCACCGCCCAACTCTCCTTGGTGAACCGGCCGCCGTGCGCCAGCACCACGCCGCGGTCACCCGCGCCATACACGTCGGCGTAGACCACTCCACCGTCAGCGGCGTGGAAGGATACGAGCTCCTGCGCGCGCACGGCCGGCGGGCCCGCGCCGATGGCGAGGAGAATGGCGAGCGCAGTCACACGGGCAGGCATCGAAGGGCGGATTCGTGACATGGAGTTCCCTCGTGGGCGACACGAGGGGATGGTACCTATTCGGACCCCGTTATCAAGCAGGCTGCCCGATGGCTCGCCGCTCGATCTCCGGCGCGGCGTCTGCCGTCGCTACCAGTCGCACCAGCACGAGGCCGTGTGCGACGCCCACCACCAGTCCCGCCACGAGGCACGTGGCCGCGACGGTCACGATCACGGGCACGGCGCCGGCGCCCGGCGGGACCAGACCCACGCCGGCGAAGACGACCGGCATGCCGAGCGCCCAGGCCAGTGCATTGGCGGGGATCCACGCGGCCCAGCGGCGCGTGTGCCGCCGGAGGACGAGTGCTTGTGGGAAGGCGAGCACGGGGCCGAGGACCATTCCCATGCCGGCGGCGAGGAGGTATTGCCCCGGCCCCTCGAGCCATGCCGGCGGCGACTCCACAGCCTCGGCCGGGACCCGCACGAGCGCCATCGCGGTGCTGGGAAGCATCCCCAGCGTCCAGGCGGCGCCGGCACCGAGGGCGGTGGCGACGATCCAGCCGCCGCTCGAGACAGCACGAAGGCTCGGGCGCAGCGCACGTGCCTGGGCGTAGCCGACGAGGACTCCTTCGAGTGCCGTCCCGGCCCCGATTGCGCCGAAGCCCGTCGCAACCACCGCGAGCGCCGATGAGGGCGCACCCATCGAGTGGATGATCCACCACCCCAGGAGCACGGTCGCGCCTAGGCCCACCAGCTCGCTCCAGCCGTTGGCCCAGACCCAGCGCAGATAGAGCCACCGGTCGAACGTGGTCCGGCCCGGTGTCGGGCGTGCCAGGCTCGCTGCCACGGCACGGCCCCACGCCGTCGCCCGCTCGACCTCGCCCTCCGCCAGCGGCCCCTCGCGGTCCACCACGAAGAAGCTCTCGGGCGGGATCAGGAGCGCTGCACCGAGCCGGTGCACCCGCCGCGCCAGCTTGTGCGCGGCGGAGCCGCTGAGCCACCGCGTCATGCGGTAGCGGGTGTCGAACACGGCAACGCGGACGCCTCCGAGCCCATGCCGCGGAACGCGATTGAGGAATTTGGCTACAACGCGCGGCACGTCTCTGAAGTGGGTCGGCACTCCCACGATCAACCACGACAGCCCGACGAGATCGGCCGGCCGCACTTCCGACAGAGAAGTCACCCGGACGTGCGCAGGCTCCGGAAGCACCGCCGCGACCGCCCGCGCGATTCGCTCGGTGTTACCGAATTGGGAGTAGTAGAGCACGAGCACCTTCATGGTCCCGCCTCGCCGGCTCAGGCGCCCAGCTTCGCGCCGAGGGAGTGAAGAGGATGCCAAGCGGAGCCGAAGCGCCCTTCACGCTCGGCCGCGCCATATATTTCCGGTGCACCACAGCCTCCACGGAGACCGCGCATGGGCCTGGTGGCCGTCATTGTCGTTCTCGTGACCCTCGTCTGGGTCGTGGTCACGTTCAATCGACTGATCCATCTCCGCCAGCTGAGCCGCAACGCCTGGTCCGACATCGACGTGCAGTTGAAGCGGCGTCACGACCTCGTGCCCGCGGTCGTGGCCGTCGTGAAAGGACACGCGGGCTACGAGCGCGACACCCTCGAGGTCCTGGCGGCGGCGCGCAGCCGGGCGCTCCAAGCCGAGGGGCCCGCCGCCCGCTTCCGCGCAGAGGATCCGCTCGCTGGGGCACTGGGCCGGGTGTTCGCGATCGCCGAGGCATATCCCGAGCTCAAGGCAGCGGCGAGCTTCGCGGGATTGCAGCGCACGCTGACCGACGTAGAGGATCATTTGCAGAACGCGCGGCGGTACTACAACGCGGTCGTCCGCGACTTCAACGTCGCCATTGCCCAGTTCCCCACTATCCTGGTAGCGCGTCCCCTCGGGTTCCAGCCGCGGGAGTTCTTCGGCCTGGAGGACGACGCCGAGCGGGCCGTGCCTCGCGTGGAGTTGGGCACATGAGCCGCGTCGTCGCGTTGGTCGTACTCGCGCTCGGCGCGGCGGTCACGCCGGCGGTCGCGCAGCGCTCCCTCGCCATCGAGCGGTTCGACGCCACGATCCAGGTACAGCCCGACGGCGGGATTCAGGTGACGGAAGCGATCACCGCGCGGTTCACCGGGTCGTGGAACGGCATCTACCGCAGCATTCCGGTGAAGTACCGCACGGCGCAGGGATTCAACTGGTCGCTGGGGCTCGACGTCCTGGGCGCCACGGACGCTGACGGCCGCCCGCTCGAGGTCGAGAAGAGCCGCGAGGGGCACTACGTCAAGCTCAAGATCTGGGTGCCGGGTGCCGAGGACGCTACCCATACCGTGATATTGCGCTACCGCGCCACGAACGGCCTCCGGTTCTTCGACGACCACGACGAGCTGTACTGGAACGTGACGGGCGACGAGTGGGACGTCCCCATCGAGGCAGCGACCGCGCGGATCGAGCTGCCGCCCGGCGCCGAAGGCGTCCGCGCGATTGCCTTCAACGGCGCGTACGGATCCACGGCACAGGATGCCGACGTCGCGGCCGCCGGCACCACGGTCCTCCTCGTCATGCCGCACGCGCTCGGGTTCCATGAGGGTCTCACGGCGGTGGTGGGGTGGAACAAAGGCGTCGTCGCCGAGCCGGCTGCCATCGAGCGGGCCGCGGGCGCGCTGGCGAGCAACTGGCCGCTCGCCATCCCCATTCCGGCGTTCTTCGCGATGTTCCTCATCTGGCGCCGCCGCGGTAAGGATCCCGGGCGCCTTCCGGTGGCGGTGCAGTACGATCCGCCCGAGGGCCTGACACCCGCCGAAGCGGGCACGCTGATCGACAACTCCCCGGACATGCGGGACATCACGGCCACGCTGGTGGACCTGGCGGTGCGCGGGTACGTGCGCTTCGAGGAGCGGGTCGACCGCAAGCTCTTCGGCCTCCTCCGAGACCGGGAATACGTGTTGCATCGCCTCCAACCTGCCGGGAACGAGACCGGCCTCGCGCAGCACGAGCGCCTCGTGCTCGACGGTGTCTTCTCGGGGCGAGGGACGTCGGTGGAGCTGTCCGACCTCGAGGACGAGTTCTACACGGCCATTCCCGGCATCAAGACCGGTGTGTTCGACCGGCTGCTCGAGCGCGGCTTCTACCGCGCCCGGCCGGACCGGGTTCGCACCAGATGGATGGTCGCGGGTGTGATGCTCGGCGCCCTGGTCGCAGTCGGCGGCGGGACCCTGGCAGCCCGCTTCCTGCTGACCCCGGTGCCGTTCGTGGTGGCGGGTGTGGCCGTGGCGATCATCGTGATCGGCTTCGCCCTCGTCATGCCCGCCCGCACGGTAGCCGGGGCGCGGGCGCTGGAGCACGTGCTCGGCTTCGAGGAGTTCCAACGGCGCGTCGAATCGGAGAATCTCAAACGCGTGATCGTGGGCCACCCGGAGCTGTTCGACCGCTACCTGCCGTTTGCCATGGCCTTCGGCCTGGAGAAGAAGTGGGCCAAGGCGTTCGAGGGCATCTATACTGAAGCGCCGCGCTGGTACTCCGGGCCGAGCATGACGGACTTCAGCGTGAGCCGGCTCTCGAACAGCTTGGCGGGCTTCACCAGCTCCGCCGGCTCGACCATGAGCTCGGCGCCGCGCAGCTCGAGCGGGTCGGGGTTCGGCGGGGGCGGGTCGTCGGGCGGCGGGGGCGGCGGGGGCGGCGGCGGCGGGTTCTGAGGCGCGGCAGCGCTAGAGCCGGGGGCTCGAGCTGCCGGGCGCCCGGCATCACACGCGCTATCGCGTTGCGGCACGCGGATCGAAATCCGCGCCGAACATCTGGCGGATCTCCACCTCCCCCTCCCAACCCGGCCAGTGGGTCTTGTGCAGCTCCATGAAGCGCAGCGTCCAGTCGATCGCCTCCTGCTTCGACTTCAACTCGTAGACTGCGTAGCCGCCGATCAACTCTTTGGTCTCGGTGAAGGGCCCATCGGTCACACTCAGCTTCCCGCCGGCGAGCCGCACGCGCGCGCCCGCCGCACTCGGGGCGAGCCCGCCCGTCTCCACCATCACGCCGGCCTTGAACGCTTCCTCGCCGAGCTTGGCGATCGCGTCCATGAGCGCCTTCGGTGGCGGAACCGCGTTCTCGACGGACTTGACCATCGTCATGAATCGCATTGGCCGCGCTTTCCTCATATTCAGGGTTCGAAATCCAAACGCTATCCACGGCCCGGTGCGGCACGCATGGCGCTAGGCCTTGGCGCGCGTCTGGGCCATCCGTTCCCGCAGCTGCGCGTGCCGGTCCACCGCCTCGCCGGGACCGAAGTCTTCCAGCTCGTACAGCTGCCGTAGCTCGATCTGGCCGGTCCCGTCGTTCTGTGGGATGTGCCCGAACGGGACGCGCGAGGCCCACGCGATCGCCTCGTCCTTCGACTTCACCTGGATCATCCAGTAACCGGCGAGCAGCTCCTTGGTCTCGGCGAACGGCCCGTCAGTCACGCGGGGCTTCCCGCCCGTGAACGTGACGCGGGCGCCCTTGGCGCTGGGTTGGAGCCCCGCGCCATCCAGCAGGACGCCGGCCTTGATGAGGTCTTCGTTGTACTTCGCCATGGCGGCGAGCGCTTCCTCGGACGGGAGCGCGCCCGCTTCGGTGTTCTTGTCGGCCTTGAGCAGCATCATGAAACGCATCTCGTGCCTCCTTGTTGGCTACGGGTCCCAGGAAAACGCCACCGTCGGCGCCTCCGGAGCCCGGCTCTACCAGATCGTCGAACGGGAAGCCGCGATTTCGACTCCCCGGGGTCACCTTCACGTCATCGTCCGCACGTACTCGGCGAGATTCTCGAGGCTCTCGGACACGCCGCCATTCGTCCCCGTCCGGAGCGCCGCATCGCGGGCCTCCTTTGACGGGTAGCATACCGTGCACGTGATCGTCGTCCTGTCATTCGCCTCGGCGAATACGAGCCTGCCGACGGTCTCGACTCGGCTGTCCCCGCGCGACTCCGTGTAGACGAGCCGCTCGGGCGGCGTGACGTCCTGATACACGCCGTGCATTCCTATCTCGGTGCCGTCGAATCGGCGCCACACGAAGCGCCAGAGACCACCAGGGCGGAGATCGATCTCACACACGGGCATGGGCCAGCCGTCCGGGCCGAGCACCCAGTACGGCAGGTGCTCCGGACTGGTCAAGGCGTCGAAGACCAGCCGGCGCGGCGCGTCGACGACGTGTGTCGTGACGATCTCCCGATCCGCCGGCGTCGTGAGCGTCGTGGCACCGACGCCATTGGTCGCGGTCATTATGGCTCTCTCATGCGGCATTTCGTCATCCGATCGTACGTGACTCGCGTTCTCGAAGCAGCAAGGCCGCCGTGAGCCGCCCTCCCGGGTGCCGGAGGCACCCGCCACGGCTCACCCTAGCGTCGAACGAGGAACGGTCGTTTCGACACCGGACGGCCACGAAACGGTCGACGGTAGCAGACGGGCGCGCCCTCACGGCTCCTCGGGCAACGGGATGCCGAGCGCGACGATCGGCGGGTTGCTATCGCTCTCGGCACCGCCCGGCAGGTCGGGCTCCCGGCCCGATTCGGGGCCCGCGCCCACGTGTCGTAACAGCACCGCGGTCGGGATCGCGGCGGCCAGCGCGACGGCGGCGCTTGTCGCACGCTGCCGGAATCCGTACCTTCCCGTCGCTTACCGAGAGGAGCACGCCCGATGGGCAAGCCGCAGCCGGACATGATCAAGGGTACCCTCGACATGCTCATCCTCAAGGTGCTGGCGCTCGAGCCGATGCACGGCTGGGGGATCTGCGAGCGCATTCAGCAGATCTCGCACGGCACGCTCACCGTGAACCAGGGCTCCCTCTACGCCTCGTTGCACAAGCTCACCCGCGAAGGGTGGATCAAGTCGCACTGGCACACGACGGCGAACAACCGGCGGGCGCGCTACTACGAGCTGACGCGCGCGGGCGCGCGGCAGCTCGGGCGGGAGGCGGAGCACTGGATCCGGCTCTCGGCGGCGGTGACGCAGATCATGGCGACATCCTGATCGCCCCCCCCGCCGGCCCCTCTCCCTCTTGACAAAATCCAATAGTTCTATAACCATCAAACCCATGGCAGCCACGACCACGCAACCGTTGCTCTCGGAGAAGCAGTTCGAGCTGGTGGCCAAGGCGCTGGCCGATCCCAGGCGGATGTCCATCCTGGAATCGATTGGCGGTGCGCGGGAGTACTCGTGCCGAAAGCTGTGCCTGAACTTCCCCGTCTCCAAGGGAACCATCTCTCATCATATGAAGGAGTTGGTCCGTGCGGGGCTGATCGAGACGCGGCGCGAGGGCCAGCACCGTTTCTACGAGGTGCGGCGCGAGGTGCTCGCTGCCTACACGGCCGAGCTGATGCGCCGCGTTGCGCGTGCAAGTGACGGGTGACCGGCACGGCCGGCAGTGGTTTTTTTTTGTATCTGTAGTTTGATGGTTATAAAACTATTGTACGATTGTTACATGAGCCCGGGAGGATGCATTTCATGAGTTCCCACGACCGTACCACCCCACGCCGCTGGATCGGCTCCATCGCGCTGATCGGCGCCGTGTTCGCCGCCGCCGTTCTGCTCGTGGCGTGGAAACTGAACGCGATCAACGCGACCGAGCGGGCCCTGGCCAATCAGCCGGAGCCCGTTGAGCTGGTGACCGTCGCCACCGCCCGCGGCCGGGAGCACCGGGAGACCACCGTCTCCGTCGGGACGGTGTTGGCGCTACGCTCCGTCACCTTGCGGAACGAGCTGGCGGGCACCGTCCGCGACGTGTCCCTCACACCGGGCCAGATCGTGGAGACGGGCACTGTGCTGGTGGCGCTCGACGTCTCCGTGGAACATGCGGAGCTCGAGGCGCAGGGGGCGGAAACCCAGCTGGCCGAGACGACACTGCGCCGGCTGGAACGGCTACGGCAACACCAGGCCACGTCGCAGGAAGAGGTCGACCAGGCCCGCGCCCGGCTCGACGTGGCACGCGCGCACATCGAGCGTACCAGGGCCATCATCGCCAAGAAGACGGTGCGGGCGCCGTTCCGGGCGCGCGTCGGCATCGCGGACGTGCACCCCGGCCAATACCTGAACGAGGGCACCGTGCTGACCACGTTGCAGGGCGTGTCGGGCGCCGTCCACGTGGACTTCACCGTGTCGCAAAGCGTGGCCACCACGCTCGCCAAGGGGGTGGCCGTGGACGTGGTCACCCCCGACGCGGATGAGCCTCTCACCGCCACGGTCCTGGCCACCGACTCGCGGGTGGATCCGGCAACACGCAACGCCACGGTCCGCGCCCGGCTCGCGGGTCCCGATCTCCCGACGCCGGGCTCGTCGGTCCGCGTGCTGGTGCCGGTCGGTCCACCGAGCACCGCCGTGGCCGTCCCGATCAGCGCGCTCCGGAAGGGACCGGAGGGCGATCACGTGTGGGTCGTCGCGGCGGACAGCGCGGGCGCGCTCCGCGCCCACCGGCGGGCGGTTCGCAGCGGACCGGCGCTGGGCGACACGGCCCTGATCCTCTCGGGTCTCTCGACCGAGGAGCAGGTGGCGGCGTCGGGGTCGTTCAAGCTGCGGGAAGGCGTGCGGGTCGAAGCGGCGGCCGGCGCCACCGCCTCCGCCACCGGTACGCGCTAAACACTCACCACATCACGCAGAGACGGGAATCAGCATGCGCTCGTTTACCGACATCTTCATCAAACATCCGGTCCTGGCGGTCGTCATCAATCTCGTCATCGTGCTCGTGGGATGGCGCGCGATCGCCAACTTGCCGGTGCAGCAATACCCGCAGATCGAGAGCTCCTCGGTCGTCATCACGACCGTCTACACGGGTGCCGGCGCCGAGACGGTCAGGGGATTCCTCACCACGCCGATCGAGCGCGCGGTCTCGTCGATCAGCGGAATCGATTACGTCGAGTCCACCAGCCGCGCCGGGGTCAGCACCGTGACGATCCGGCTCGAGCTGGACCACAGCAGCACGGCGGCGCTGGCCGAGGTCACTGCGCGGCTGCAACAGGTGCGCTCCGAGCTGCCCGCGGAGGCCGAGCCGCCGGTGGTGGACGTGGTGCGGACCGACCGGCCGTACGCGTCGTTCTATCTGAGCTTCACGTCCACCGAGCGCGACGTGCCGGAGGTAACGGACTGGCTGCTCCGCACCCTCCAGCCGCAGCTCGCGACGCTCGAGGGCGTGCAACGGGTGACGTTCGAGGGGGCCCGGCAGATCGCGATGCGGGTGTGGATCGATCCGGCGCGCCTGGCGGCGCTGGGCCTGGCACCGGGCGATGTCTACGCTGCGCTGCAGCGTAACAACTACCTCGCCGCGGTGGGCCAGACCAAGGGCGATGATGTCCAGATCAACCTGCTGGCCAATACCGACCTCCGCACCCCGGAGGAGTTCCGCGACCTGATCGTGGCCGAGCGGCACGGGGCGATCGTGCGCCTCAGCGACGTAGCGCGCGTGGAGCTGGGGGCCGAAGAGGCCAGCATGGTCGCGAAGTACGGGGAGGACAAGGCGGTCTATCTCGGCGTCTGGCCGCTGGTGGGCGTCAACGAGATCGAGGTGGCGCACCGCCTCCGCGCGGAGATGGACCGGATCCGGCCGACGCTCCCGGCGGACATCGACATGCAGATGGCATACGACGCCACGGTGTTCATGGAGGACGCGCTCCGGGAGATCAGCGAGACGCTGATCGAGACGATCCTGATCGTGGGATTGGTCGTGTTCCTGTTTCTGGGCTCGATCCGCACGGCCATCGTGCCACTCGTGGCGATGCCGCTCTCGCTGGTGGGGGCCGCGATCGTGATGGCCGCAGCCGGGTTCAGCCTCAACCTGCTGACCATCCTCGCCATCGTGCTGTCGGTGGGGTTGGTCGTGGACGACGCGATCGTCGTGGTCGAGAACATCGAGCGCCACGTACGGGAGGGCAGGTCGCGCATCGACGCGGCGCTCATCGGCGCGCGGGAGCTGGTGGGCCCGGTGCTGGCGATGACGGTGACGCTGGTGGCGGTCTACATCCCGATCGGCCTGCAGGGGGGGCTCACGGGGACGCTGTTCCTCGAGTTCGCGATCACGCTAGCCGCGGCGGTGGTGGTGTCCGGCATCGTGGCGGTGACGCTGTCGCCGGTGATGAGCTCGCGCTTCGTGCGGGAGCACGGCGAGGAAACCAAGCTCACCGTGCTGGTGAACCGCGGGTTCGACGTGGTACGCCGCCGCTACGAGCGGCTCCTCGACGGCGCGCTGTCGATGCGTTGGACCGTCGTCGCGGCGTCGCTGCTCGTGATGCTCTCGGCCTGGCCGCTGTACACCTTCTCCCGGCGCGAGCTGGCGCCGGTCGAGGACCAGAGCCACATCAGCCTGTTCATGCAGGCGGCGCCCGACGCGTCGCTCGCGGCCTCCGACCGCGCGTCGCTCGAGGTCGTGCATGCGATCGAGGCGTTCCCCGAAGCGAAGTTCATGTGGTCGCTCACGGCCTCCTGGGGCGCGTTCGGCGGCATGGTCACGAAGGACTGGGAGGAGCGGGACCGCTCGACGGAAGAGATGTACGGCGAGGTGTACGGCGCCGTGTCGCAGATCCCGGGGCTCCAGGTGTTCCCGCGGCTCGATCCGCCGCTCCCCACACCGGGCCAGTACGACGTGGAGCTGGTCCTCCAGAGCGACGCCCCACCGGAGCAGCTGCTCGCCACGGTGGGCCAGGTGGTGGGCGCCGGGTGGCAGAGCGGGAAGTTCCTTTACGTGGATACCGACCTCAAGATCGACCTGCCCGAGGCGCGCGTCGTCATCGACCGCGAGCAGGTGGCGGACCTCGGGCTCGACCTGGCAGGCGTGGGGCGCGAGCTGGGGACGCTCCTCGGCGGGGCGTATGTGAACCGGTTCAACTATTTCGACCGGAGCTACAAGGTGATCCCGCAGGTCGGCGACGAGGACCGGGAGACGGTGGGGCCGCTGCTCGACCTCAAGATCAGGACGCCGGGTGGCGAGCTGGTGCCGGTCTCGACGTTCACCCGGATCGAGACGAGCGTCGCGCCACGGACGCTGCAGCGGTTTCAGCAGCGCAACGCGGTGCGGGTCTTCGGCGGGGTGAAGCCCGGCGTTACGAAGGAAGAGGGCTTGCGGGTGCTCGAAGCGGCCGCGGCCGCGGCCAGCGGTCCACGGGTGATCGTCGACTATGCGGGCGAGTCGCGCCAGATCCGCCGCGAGGGCTCCGCGCTCACCGTGACCCTCGGGTTCGCGGTGCTGCTGATCTATCTGGTGCTCGCCGCCCAGTTCCAGAGCTTTCGTGATCCGTTGATCGTGCTGCTGGGCTCGGTGCCGCTGGCGATTTCCGGCGCGCTGCTGTTCAGCTTCCTGGACCTGACGACCATCAACATCTACTCGCAGGTCGGCCTGATCACGCTGGTCGGGTTGATCGCGAAAAACGGCATACTCATCGTGCAATTCGCCAACACGCTCCAAGAGCGGGGCATGGCCAAGCTCGCGGCGCTGCGCGAGGCGTCGCTCACCAGGCTCCGACCCGTGCTCATGACCTCGGCGGCCACGGTGTTCGGCCATCTCCCGCTGGTGTTCGTATCCGGCCCGGGCTCCGAGGCGCGCAACAGCATCGGCACGGTGCTGGTGACGGGCATGACCGTCGGCACGCTCTTCACGCTGTTCGTGGTCCCGGTGTTCTACTCGATCATCGCGGCTCAGCGCCAGCCAGAGCCGGCGCCGGCCCGACAGGCGCTGGAGCCCCGCGGGCTCGGCATCGCGGAGGCCGCCCATGCGTAATGCATCGCCGCTGATCCTCCTCGTGCTCGCAGCCTGCATGGGGGCGCCGTCGTACCGGCCCCCGCCGGTTGCGCTGCCCACCACCTGGAGGGAGACCAACCCCGAACGGGTAGCCGCTTACGCCCCCACGCCCGACCGCGGCGCGGAGCACGAGCCGGTGGACTTCGACACCGCGTTCTGGCAGGCGTTGGGTGACACGACCCTCACGCGCCTGATGAACGAGGCGCTGCATAACAACTTCGACGTGCAGGCGGCGAAGGCGCGGGTACGTGCCGCGCGTGCCGAGCGCGCGCGCGCGACGTTCGACCTGGCGCCCGACGTGGTCGCGAGCGGTGGCTACGCCCGGCGCCGGCTCGCCGGCGCCGGCTTCCCCGGCACCGTGGGGCGTCTGCCCGACGAGGACATCTGGGATGTCGGGTTCGACGCGGCGTGGGAGCTGGATGTGTTCGGCCGCAACCGCCATAACGTGCGCGCCCGCGGCGCGCTGCTCGAGGTGAGCCGGGAGGACCTGCGTGACGTCCTGGTTTCGCTGACCGCGGAGCTGGCGCGTGCGTATTTCGAATTGCGCGGTGCGCAGGAGCAACTCGCGGTGGCACAAGGGAACGCGGAGAATCAGCGTCGCACTCTCGAGGTCACCCGCGAGCGGCTCGACGCCGGCCGCGGCACCGCGCTCGATACCGAGCGCGCCACCGCGCAGCTGAACGTGACGCTGGCGTCCATCCCCACGCGCGAGGCGCAGGTGGCCGCGGCGCAGTACCGGATCGGCGTGCTGGTGGGCCGCACGCCGGCGGCGGTCGCGGGCGAGCTCGGCCCCATCGACGATCGCCCATCGCTCCCGGTCACGGTGGCCGTGACGCGCCCGGATTCAGTAGTGCGAAACCGGCCGGACGTGGCCGCGGCGGAGCGGTTCGCCGCCGCCCAGGCGGCGCTGGTGAGCTCGGCGCGCGCCGAGTACCTGCCGCGGTTCGCGATCGCCGGGAGCGCCGGCTACACGGGGACCGATTTCGGCGGACTGGGGGACGAGGGCACCTTCCGCTACGCGGTCGGGCCGGTCATTACGTGGCCGGGTCTCAACCTCGGCAGGGTGCGGACCGAAGTGAGCGCGGCCCGCGCTCGGGAGGAAGCGGCGAGGGCGGAATACGGCCGGATCGCGCTGGCCGCGATCGAGGAGGTCGAGACCGCGCTGGCGACGTACCGCGCATCCCACGTCCGCGTGGAGCGGTTGGAGGAGGCGAGCGCCGCCAGCGAGCGCGCCGCCGACCTGGCGCGCATGCGCTTCTCCGAAGGGATCACCGACTTTCTCCAGGTGCTCGACGCGGAGCGCACCCAACTCGAAGCGCAGGACCTCCTCGCCCAAGGCCGGACCGAGGCCGCCTCGGCCTATGCCGCCGTCTACAAGGCGCTGGGGGGACCTTGATGCGCCGGGGGGCCCCGTTTCAGCCTTCATCGTGCTTGACGGCGGTTTAACGCCGTCCGGCCAATTTTGCGCCATTGAGATGATGTCAGAGGAGCTTCCCGGCCCCTCCGACAAGCCCCGGAGACGCCGGAGGGGTAGCGATGCGCTGGACGGTTCCGCGACGGGTCGCCGTCGGTTACCTCACGAGCCTCGTGCTCGTCGTGCTGGTTGGCGTACTCGGCGTCATCGCGGTGGGTTGGACGGCCACACGATACCGCGCTGCGGCCGCATACGACCAACAGGCCGAGGAGGCGCTCCGCGCCGGCTTCGACGCTCACGAGGCCGAGATCAACCACCTGCGCTACCTCACCGCCGCGCGCCCGGACTACCTCCAGCGCCGTGACAGCGTGTTGGTGCAGGCGCGTCGCCGGCTCTCCAGGTTGCGTGACGCCGCCGAGACCCGGTCGACCCGTGCGCTGTGGCAGGAGGGTCTGGCGCTCCTCACGCAGTGGGAGGTCGCCTCGGACTCGGCCATCGCCTTGATGCAGATCGGGTTCGTCGTCGAAGCCAGCGACGTCCACGACCGCTTCGTCGTGCCGGCACGGGACGCGCAGGCCGCGGTCCTGCGGCGGGCACGTGAGCAGGCCGAGGAAGGCGCCGTCGAGGCACTGGCGGCGGGCCGTCGAACCGAGATCCAGATGCGGTGGCTGGTGGTCGTCGGCGGCGCGCTCGCGGTGGCGCTCGGCATCCTGCAGAGCATGCTGCTGAACCGCGCGGTCGCCAGCCCGCTGAGCGAAACCGCCACGGCGCTCGCCGCTGACGCGGCGCAGATTCTCGAAGCGACGGCACAGCAGACCTGGAGCGCCGACGTCGCCGCGCACGGCACGGCGCAGGCCCTCAGGCGCTTGGAGCAAGCGATGAACGGCCGCCGGACCGACGCCACACCGGCCTCGCTGCGCGAGGTCGAGGCGGCGCTGGAGGACGTGCGGCGCGCCGCCGAACGGAACAGCCTCGCGACGCGGCACCTTCAGGACGTCGCCCGAAGCCTCAACCAGCGGGGCCTGCAGCTCCTGGAGCTGGTCTCCGACGCCGACGTCCCGCAGCAGCCACCGCGGCCGCCGGCCGACGGCGGACGGCTTCCCGCAACGGAATAGCCCCACCCGCCCAGCGTGCGGGGATCGGCGAACCGTTTCCCGCCCCGTTCCCACCACGACGTGATTCGCGCAGGCCGCTAACGCCCAAATGACGGCGGGATACGATGGTCCCAGCGATGAGAGTCGCTATCGGACGCGTCACGCTCGCTGGTTTCGTGGCAACCGTCGTGCTCACGTTGTCGATGTACGCGGTGGCGCCGTACCTCGCCGGTGCACCGACGGACGTGGCCGGCACCATGGCGCGGGCGCTAGACGCGAGCTGGGAGATCGGGATGCTGGTGCATTTCATCAACGGCACCGTCATCGTTCCCGCGATCTACGTCTATTTCCTGTACCCGCTTCTCCCCGGGCCGCCGAGCGCGCGAGGACTCGTGTGGGGCGTGCTGCTGTGGCTCCTGGCGAGGCTCGTCGGCGTTCACGGTGGCGACGAGCTCGCCACGGCCATCTCGTTCGTGGCCCACGCAGCGTACGGCGTCATTCTGGGTAGGCTCGCGGCCCCCCTGCCGTCGCGGCTCATGGATGATTCACGTCGGGAACGGCCACCGGCTGTGCGCGATAGACGCCCTGCCGGTACCGCAGGCCCGCGAACACACTGACGGGGCCGTGCGCAATCTCCGCCTCGAGCGACTGCCCGGCGAGCCCGAGCCGCACTGTGGTGCGCGGCTGGACTGGGAGCCGCCACACCGAGCGCCAACGGAACAGACCGTCGACGATCAGATCGATCGTGCCGTCCCGATGCACCTGTAAGGCGTAGCGGTGCCAAGCCGACAACTCCTCCGGCAAAGGAATACGCGCTTCCCGCCCTTCCGTCGCGATGCGAATCTCGGCCCGGCCCTGCCCGGTCGAGTCGTCGGCCGTCAGCTCGACGAGCGGCACCGCGTCGAGCCAATCGCCCGACGGCGGCGGCTCCTCCGGAAACAGCACCACGGCGAAGCGCTGAAAGGGGCTGCTGGTAAAGGGCATGCGCCCCCACACCTCGACGGTGAGCCCGGCATCGATCCGGAAGCTGCCGGTTGAAACGACGCCGCTCGCGAAATGCGCGTCGCCGTTGTTGACGAAGTACCCCGCGCCGTTCCACCCGCCGTCGCTGCTGGCGTACGGCAGCGGCTCACCGTAAACGGCCCATTCGGTGGTGCGCAGCCCGCGCCGCCAGTCGTCCGTGAACACGCGGTCGACGTCGGTCTCGACGATCGGCACGGAGCGCAACGCGATGGTGTCCGCCCGCCACCCGCGCACGCTCGCCACCAGCCACGCCGTCCCCGGCTCCTCGACGCGCAACACGCCGGGCGCCACCACCTGGGCGATCTCCGACCCGATCACCGTCCACCGCACCTCGTCGAGAGCCAGCGGGAGACGCTCGCCCCGGTCATCGGTCACGAGCGGATCGAAGCGCACCAACTGCCCCGGACTCACGAGCGCATGGCGTGGGTGCAGGCGCACCGCCTCGATCCACGACCGTTCGCGGGAATCGCGCAGCTGCATGAGGACCGAACGGACCTCGCCTCCACGGGTGAGGCGCTCGACCGAGCCGCCCGGCACCTGCGTGACCCAGAGGTCGCGCACTCCACCACGATCCTGCACGAACGCGACCGCGTTGGCCGACACCCACGCCGGCGTGGCCACGTCACCCTCGCTCTCGGCCAGCGCGCGGAGCGACCCCCCGTCCGATCGGACGCCGAATAGCTGAGGTCTGCCCGTCCGGTGCGATACGAAGGCGACCTCCCCGCCGTCCGGGGACCACGCCGGATCGGCATCCGCCGCCCGGTGATTGGACACGTTGATGACCGAGGCGCCGTCCGCATCGGCGATGAACACTTCCGCGCTGCCGTTCACCTCGGCCACGAACGCCACGCGGCTGCCGTCGGGCGACCACTTGGGGGTCATCGGCGTGGCGCTGCGGCTGGTGGTGAACGGACGGTGCGCCTCGCGAGACCGGTCGTATAGCATCAGGGTGTAAACCGGCGTCCGGTCGTCGCCCACCAGGCGCCGGTGGCTGTACAGGAGGTAGCGGCCGTCGGGCGACCACGTCTGCGGCTCCTCGTCGCCGGCCGCCGACGTGATCACACGCCGATCCCCTCCGCCGGCGCGGGCGATCACCAGGTTCCAACCGTCCTGGCCCCGCTCGACACCCGCGACCACCGAGCCGTCCGGCGCGACGCGCTCCGTGGGATCGCGGTCGTACGGCCGTAACGTCGCCTCCGTTCCGTCGAGCTGCAGCACCGCGCGGTCCCCACGCCCCTCACCCACCACCACGACGAGGCTCGCCGACAGCTGGCCCAGCGACTCGCCGGTTGGAGCCGCCGGCCGGAAGCGCCAACTCAGGAGGGTGATCACAAGCAGCAACCCGGCCAGCCCCCCGCTCGCCACGGCGGCGATGCGCCAGCGCCGGTCGCCTCGATCGACCTCCACGGGAAGGGTGCTCGGCCGCGGGCCGGCGGACACCGCCTGCGCCTTGCGCAGCAGCTCGCGCCGCATCCCCTCCATGCCCTCCTGCAGACCCTCCGGCGGCTGGTCCTCGAACACCTCTCGCAACATCGTGCGGTACGCCTGGTACGCCCGCAACGCGGCGACTTCTTCCCCGGCCGCCTTGAGTGCCCTGACCAGCGTGATCTGTGCGACGTCGTTCAACGGATTCAGGTCGGCGTACTCCCGCGCGTACCGGACCGCCGCGCCATGGTCGCCGGACGCGAGCGCCTGCGACACGAGCTTCGTGTACGCCACCTCGAGGCCGACGAGCACACGGGAGTTCTGGGTCTCGATCCACTGGTCCACCTCCACGCCCGCCGCGCGCTCGAGACCCGTGAGAAACGGCCCGCGGTACAGCTCCACGGCCCGCTCGCTGTGGTCCTCCTCGATGGCCGTGTCGAACTCCCACAGGTCCACCGTCACCACATCGCGGTTCAGCGTGACGCTGCCGTTGGTGGTGTCGCTGACGACGACGGGGACGTCGGCCCGCTTCGCGAGTTGGAAAAGTGCCTGACGCAGCGACCGGCGCGCGCCGGCACGATCGGACTCCGGCCACAGGAGTTCGGCCAGGTGCTCGCGCGTCTCGGTGAGGTTGGGCTTGGTCGCCAGATACGCCAGGACCATCAACGGCTTGGCGTTGGCAAGAAGAGGCTCGTCGGGGTCCGGCCCGAACAGGACCAACTGCCCCAGCGTGCGAAGATAAACGCGGGCTCGCGTAGCGTGCGCCTCGGTCCCCATACGGTTGGAGGCTCTCTCGTCCGTGGAGGCGCGGTCCATCAAGAGCACATGAGATCTGGATGGCAGGAGCGTTTGTTGGCGCCGGTCCCTATCCATCGGATGATCCATAACCCGGCGGCATCGCGCAAGGCATCGCGGCGAGCGGGCCCGTCACGAGTTCGTGTCGCGAAGCGCGCCGGCCGGTCACCCTGACCCCGTGGTGAGACACGAACGGCGGCGTCTTCGACCGGGGGACGACAGCCGTCGGGGATCTATCCGTTCGTTGGCCATCGAGTTACGGGCAACCCGGTTCGTGGCACGCCGGATGCCCATACCTCAGGCCATCGCCCCGAACACATCCGCCGGCTCCGCCTCGGCACGTGCGCAGGCGGCGGCACCGGCGTGGAAGGAGCTTCACCATGCAACCGAAACGCGAGGCGGACCCCGCCAACGACCCGACGGCATTGGTCGCCGCGGACGTGCTCTCCGCCGCCATGGTTGGCGCCGGCCGCCGGCTGCTCCACCGGCTCGACCAGTTGGGCCTGCCCGCCCCCGTCGCCCTCTGGGTGTTCTTCCCGGGCCGCCGCACCTGGCGCATGGTGATCGCGGCGCCGGGCGTGCGCCGGTCCAATGGCGAGGCGTCGTCGGCACCGGACATCGAGCGGGCTGCCCACGGCGCGGCGGGGGCCGTCGACCCGCGGCCTATCGTCCTGGACCTGGACCATCCGTTCGTCGCGCTGGTGCGCCGCGGAGCGCCGCCAGGCTCGCGCTTCCGAGAGCGGCGCGTGCACGACCTCATGGTAGACGGCGTTCGCATTCCGGACCTCTACGTGTACCGGGTGTGATCGTGAATCCACCTGGAGCAACTCCCGTTCCCCGGAACCCAACCGCTCGAATGTGCGATGTGGCGAAGCGCCTGGAGGCTTCGGCCGCGTGACGACCGCCCCGCATGTGTGACAGATTGACCCATCCCGCCGCGATGACCGATGCCGCGATAGCGGAGCCGGCGGATGGGGAAAGTGGAGGGGACCCGCACCTGACCGGCGACCCACCCGGCGGTGAACCCGCCGGGCAGGTGTCGGTCGTTGGCTACGTGAGCGCTACCGCTCGGGTACCACGGGCTCGCCGCCGGTGACCGTGAGCACCAAGGACATGCCCTCGGCCCGCAGGTCGGGGTCATAGACCTCGTAGCTTCCGGCCGCCAATTCCGTTTCGAGCGTCCCGGAACCGCCGGCAGGGATCTTCGCCTCGAGTTGCGCCAGCGGCTCCTGCTCACCCGCTACGGCGATCGCGAACCCATGCTCGGCCTCGCCTTGGTTGCTGATCACGAACGTGGTGGGGCCGGCCGGGATCTCGCCCGGCGCCTGGATCTGGTTATCCGTGAGGATCACTTCGACCTCTTCCACGGCACTCGTTGCGGCAACCGCGCCAAGCGCGAGGACGGCGAGGGCCGGCACAGCCAGGAATCTCTTCGCACGCATGATGTTCTGCCTCCTGGAGGTTGGACTCTGAACGTCGGCCGGTGTACGGGCCGCGGGGCTGGCCCTGTGGTGGGCCCGTCTCAACCGAGTCGCGTCCGCCGCTGGGCCGGACGCGTCTGACTACGAGCGAATCTCGACTCCCTCCGTTAATCGGCCGTCAGTCCCGCCGTCCTGGCGCCCGGAGCGCGGCTACCGTCACGGCGCCCCGGTCCGGTAACGACGTTCTAACGGCGCCGGCCAGGGTTGGTCCATGACACGTCGGCAGCCGTCGCGGGGTCGATGCGGCGGGCCATCGAGCGGTCGGCGACGCGCGCATGGAAGGAGGCGCTTCGCGAAGTCCCCGGACCGGAGTCGAACCCCTGAGCGCGCTCCCGATCGTCCCCCAGTACCGGGCAGACCCCTGCGGCCGCCTCGTCGCCGACGCCGAGCGCCTGGCGGAAAGCCTCACCCGCGGCCAGCGCGACCTGGCGGTGGAGGATGCCCTTCGCAAGCTGATGCCCGAACGCGTCGAGGACGGGCCGACGCTGCATTTCGACGATCTCTCGACGATCGCGCGGTTCGCCCACATCCAAGACGTCAGCTTCCTCCAGGACCGCGCGCTGCTGCGCGCCGCGGCCGGCGACTACGTGGCGAGCTGCCTGCCCGCGCTTCCCGGGTTGCAGCGCTACTGCGAGGAGCAGCTGGGTCTCGGCTCGGTCACGTGGCTGTGGGCCGAGCCCAGGGGCCAGCCCGAGGAGGTGGCGGCTGCATGCTGGACACACGAGAACACGCGACGCGCCCTGGTTCGGGC
>Ga0256864_1000069_pt1 | contig 43973 bp, 43 predicted proteins | sample RVTome_11_FD_187336 | JGI IMG/M metagenome (GOLD analysis project Ga0256864, IMG submission 187336) | Soil microbial communities from uranium-contaminated site in the Upper Colorado River Basin, Wyoming, United States - RVT147D111 HiSeq ... | reverse complement strand
CGTGAGACCGCCGATCGCCTCGACGTGCGTGCCGCGCTCGTCTCCATGACGCATACGCCGGGGCAGGCGGCCGCGGTCGTCGTCCTGCTCGGACGATAGACGGCGGCGATCCCGGCTCGGTTGCGCCGCTACCTCGTATCTCCTAGATTGCCACTCCAATCCCTTGAGAATGATTCTCATTTCGTTTACTCCGCGCTTACTCAACCACGTTTCGGCGAGCCTGGCTCTCGCGGCTGCCCTCGCTCCTCCTCTCCCGGCGCAGGATAACGCCTCCGAGCTGGCCCGCCGTATCGCGGATATCGCGTCGATCGCCATCGCCGAATATGCGGAAGGGGTGGTGGACGGCGCGGTGGTGCTGCCCGAGGAGTTCGAGGAGGCACGTCTGTTCCTGGCGGAGGCGTCGCGGCTGGCCGCCGGCCTGCCCACTCTGGCGCGCGATCGGATTGCGCCGCATCTCCGGGCGTTGCAGGAAGGGGTGGAGGCGCTCGATGAGGAGCCCGCGCTCCAAACGCATCTCGCGGGACTGCGTGGCGAGCTGCAGGCGGCGCTCGGTGTGACGCTGGACGTGTTGCCGGCGCGCGCGCCGTCTCTCGCTCGCGGGGCGGAGCTGTACGGCACCTATTGCGTCCCGTGTCATGGTGCCGCCGGCGGAGGGGACGGTCCCCTCGGGGGCGATCTCGATCCCCCGCCCGCGGCCCTGAACGACTTCGACGCGCTGCGTACCGTTCCCCCCGTGGAATTCTACCGGAAGATCAACGTCGGCGTGGCGGGGACGGCGATGCCGGGCTTCGCCGACCGGCTCGGCGTGGAGGAGCGGTGGGCGCTCGCGCTCTACAGCTCCACGCTGCGACACCCTCGCGAGCTGGCGGACCGAGGGGCTGCACTCCTCGGCGAGCGGTGCCCGACGTGCGCGCTGCTCGCGAGCGATTTTCACGCCACTGCCATGATGAGCGACGACTCCCTGGCGGCGGCGATTGCCTCCCGCGCGTCCGGCCGGCTGGATGCGGGGGCGTCGCGTGCCGCGACGGCGTTCGCGCGTGAAGCCGGCGCCGCCGAGCGTCTCGGGAGCGACCGGGGCCTCGAGGCCGCGCGGGTGGTCGCCGAAGTGCGCCGCGGCATCGCCGAGGCCGAAGCGCTGGCGGAGGCCGGTGAGCGGCGCGGCGCCGACGACCAGGCGCTGGGCGCGTATCTCGTTTTCGAGCGCATCGAGAGCGGGCTTCGCGCCCGCGACGCCGCTGCGGCGAGGCGCGTGGAGCGGGCGTTCGCCGCGTACCGCGCGGCGCTGCTGTCGGGTCCCTCCGCGGCCTGGGAGGCCTCGCGGGGCGATGTGGATCGGGCGCTCGACGACGCGCTCGCTCGGCTGACGGCGCGACCCTCCACGATGCTCCTGTTCGGCCAGTCGTTCGTGATCATGCTGCGGGAGGGACTGGAGGCGATCCTCATCATCGGCGCGCTCGTGGCGGTGCTCGGCAAGGCCGGCGCCCCCGAGCGGAAACGGGAGATCGGCTGGGGCGTCCTCGTCGCGCTGGCCGCCAGCGGGCTCACCGCGGTGGCGTTCGCCACGCTGTTCAAGGTGTCCACGGCGCAGCAAGAGTTCCTCGAGGGCATCACGATGCTCGTGGCGGCCGCGGTGCTCTTCTGGGTGTCCTACTGGCTCGTCTCCAAGATCGAGATGCGCAAATGGCAGGCGTTCGTGACGGGTCAGATCAGCAAGGCGCTCGGCAGCGGCAGGATATGGGCGCTGGCGGCGGTCGCCTTCCTCGCGGTGTACCGCGAAGGCTTCGAGACGGTGTTGTTCTACGCGGCGCTGTTCGCGGGCGCCGACGCCGGTGGCGTCACGAGCGTGGCCGCAGGCATGGTGGTGGGCGGCGCGGTGCTGGCGGTGGTCTACTACCTGGTCCAGCGATACGGCGTGCGCTTGCCTCTGAAGCCGTTCTTTGGCGTCACCAGCGCCCTGCTCTACGTCATGGCGTTCTCGTTCGCCGGCCACGGTGTGGCCGAGCTGCAGGAAGCCGGGGTGATCTCCATGACGCCGCTGCAGTGGCTCCCGGCGCTCCCCGCGCTCGGCATCTTCCCGACGCTGCAGACCGCGGCGAGCCAGGCCGTCCTAGCCCTCGCACTCGCCGCGGCCCTGCTGTGGGTGTTCTGGCTCGAGCCGCGGGCCGTGCGGGCCAGGGCCATCCGATGAGGCCGCCGCCCTAGCCCTTTCCCCGCCGTACTCCTATTCTTTGTGCGACCGAGACCACCCCTCTCCACGAGACGACGCGGGGAGTCCCGTAGAGCCCCGCGGCCGTGGCGGTCGAATGAGCGTCAGTCCCCATAGCGACCTTCCTCGACTCGAGATCTCCTGCTTCGGCCCCCCCACGGCCCGCCTCGCGGGTGGTGACCCGCCGCCGGACATCCTGTGGCGCAAGCACCTCGCGCTCCTCATCTACCTCGCCCTCTCGCCGGAGCGCACACGGTCGCGCGACCACCTGCTCGGCCTGCTGTGGCCGGAGAAGACGCAGGACAAGGCCCGGCACTCGCTGAACGAAGCGATCCGGCGCTTGCGCACCGGCCTGGGGGCGGAGCGCATGCTGTCCCGCGGCGACGCCGTCATCCTCCACGATGCCGCCCTTGACGTGGACGCCCTCCGGTTCGAACAGGTGGCTGATCGCGAACCTGACCAGGCCGTAGCCCTCTTGACGGGCGACTTTCTCGAGGGGTTCGCTCTCGATGACGCACCAGCCTTCGAGGATTGGGCGAGCGAGCGCCGCGCCGCGTTTCATGCCCGCGCCGCCGCGCTGCTCGTGCGCAGCGGCGAGCAGGCGCTCACGCTCATGAACTTCCCGGCCGCGCGGGACGCGGGCCGGCGCGCGCTTCATTTGATTCCGACCCTCGAGCCCGCCGCCACGCTCGTGATGCGCGCCGCGGCGCTCGCGGGCGACGCCACGGGCTCCTTGGCCGCGTTTCACGCGTACACCGAACGCCTCGCCGCCGACCTCGGAGAACGGCCGAGTCGCGAGCTCGAGGCCCTGGCGGAGCGCATCCGCTCCAAGCGGTGGCGTCGGGTATCGGTGGCGCGGCGCGCCGAGCCGGAGCCGCCGCTCCTGGGCCGGCGAGACAGCTATGCCGAGGCGTTCGCCACCGTGGAGCGCGGGACGCGGGGGAGCTCCTGCGCGATCGTGATCACCGGCGATCCCGGTCAGGGGAAGTCACGCCTCCTGGACGAGTGCGTGGAGCGCCTCGCCCTCGGTGGCGCCATCACGGCCGTCGCCCGCCCGCTCGAGACGGACCTTGACGCGCCGTGGAGCACGCTGCGGCTGCTCATGCACTCGGGCCTGGCCGACGCGCCCGGTCTTGCGGCCGCCGACCCCGACGCCCTCGGCGTGCTGGCCGCCCTGGTCCCCGAGCTCGAGGACCGGTTCACTCCCACCCAACCCCGCGACACCGGACACGTCGTCGCGGCCGTCGCGTCGGTGATCCGCGCCGTCGCCGACGAACAGCCCGTCGGCCTCGCAGTGGACGACGCGCAGTTCGCCGACGGACGGAGCCTCGGCGCGCTGTCGGGCGCCATCCGCGAGCTGGCCTCCTCACCGGTGGTGTTGGTCCTCGCCGCGGATGCGTCTACGGACAAGGCGCCGCGGGAGCTGGTGCTGCTGCGCAGCGAGGTCGGCCGCAGCGTGCCCGGAAGCTCGCTGCACCTCGAACCGCTGGCCGACGTGGACGTCCGGGAGCTGGTCCGCAACCTCGCCCCGTGGTGCGACGAGCCCGAGGACCTCGATCGTCTGGCGCGCCGCATCATGTTCGAGGTCCAGGGCAATCCGTTCTACGCCGTGACACTGCTGCGTGACCTCGAGCGCACCACCACGCTCAAGAGCGATCTCCTGACCTGGCCACCGCCCCGAGCCACGTACGAGAGCCCGCTTCCCATCACGATTCCCGCGACGGTTCGCATGGCCATTGTGGCCCGCATCAGCGATCTCGACGAAGAGAGCCGGGAGGTGCTGAAGCTCGCGAGCGTGCTCGCTCCCGCGGTGGACGTCGATCTCATCGCCAGGCTGGGCGACCTCACCGCCGAGCAGGTCGAACGGCAGCTCGAGCAGCTCGAGCGTCACCGCTTCGTGGTATACGACGGGAGCCGCTACGCGTTTCCCGCGCCGCTCGTCTCCCTGGTGGTGCAGACCGAGTGCCTCACGCGCGGCGAGCGGCAGCGGTTGCGGCGCCGCGCGGTCGCCGTGCTCCAGTCGCGGGCCGATATCGAGTCCCGGCTGCTCCGGGCCGAGCTGATGGCGGACGTGGAGCCGGGGAAGGCGGCGTTCGACGAGGCGGTGGCGGTGGTGGAGGCGGCGCTGAACGGCGGCTCGGGCCGCACGGCGCGGCGTGCCTTCTACGTCGCCGAGCACGCGGTGAGCGGCACCGACGGATCCGACACCGCCAAGCTCGAGTCGCTGCGTGCCAGACTGGAATGACCGACGGGCGCCAGCGGCTGGATGGCCGGTACAGCGATCCTCACCCAAGGAATCCGGCCTCGCCATCCCCTGACGCCCGCGACGGCGCCTTCTTTACACCCGCCTCCAAAACAAAGCGGGGCGGGGATCCCCTCCAGAATCCCGCACCCCGCGGCCGGCAATGCGGTCCTCGGGGAGCACGTGAGGACAGGTAGGATGCCGGCGTCTTCTCTTTCAAACGCTGCGCGTGTCGCTACCGACGGGCAGCGTCGCTCCGCTTCCAGAGTCGGTATACACCCGCTTCGCTCGTTAGCTGGGGGGAACGTACGAGAGGTCGGGCAAGCGGCCGTCAAGCGAGGTGCGGATCAAGTCAACTCGAAGATCGATAGTGACTTAGGCATGCCCTTCTGGCCCCGCCTACCCCGGCTGTAGGACCGTCGACTCCTTCGGGATGCGGAGGTCGTCCGGCCGCCGGTACCGCGCGAGAATGCCGGCACCCACGAGGACGACGAGGGCGGCGGTGAGCTGCGAGACGGTGAACGCGCCCAGGACGCGGTCGTCCTTGGCCCGGAGAAACTCCACCAGGAACCGCTCGATCCCCGCGAGTACGAGATAGAGACCGAACAGCCACACGGTGGCGTGTTTGTGATGGCGGAGCCTCCAGAGCAGCCAGAAGATCGCCATCATGGCCGCCACCTCATAGAGCTGCGTCGGGTGGACGGCCAGCACCTCGGTCGGCAGCGTGCCGTCGGGGATCTCGACGCCGAACATGGTGCTGAGGTTGAACGCCGTGGTGGGCGGCAGTCCCTGCGGAAACCGCATGGCCCACGGCACGGCCGTCGGTATGCCGTAGTCGTCCTGCACCAGAAAACAGCCGACCCGTCCGAGGGCGTACCCCACCGCTAGGGCCGGTGCGCAGAGCTCGAACGTGAGCCTCAGCGGGACCTTGCGCCACCAACTCGTGGCCACCACTGCCGCGAACCCGCCGATGAACCCGCCGTACCACACGAGGCCGCCGCGCGACACCAGCGCGCCCGCGTCGTGGTAGAGCACGGCATACCACACCTTGGCGCCCACGATGCCGCCGACCACGGCCCCCACCACGACGTCCGCCGCGTACGCCTCGCCGAGCCCGCGCTCGCGCAGCTGCCGCTGGATCACCCACCCGGCCATGAGGAAGCCGGCCATCATCATGATGCCGTAGCCCGTGACCTCGATCGGGCCGATGTTGAACACGAGGGGGTACACCGTCATCCGTTCACCCGGTTGGAAGGGACACCGGCGCGCGCTCGAGGCCGGGCCACGGCAGCCGCGGATCGGCGTCGAGGTAGAGGTCGCTCCCGCGACCATGCTCGAGGTGGAACCAGCCGGCCCGCGCAATCATGGCGGCGTTGTCGACGTTGAGACGCGGCCGCGCCACTGCCACCCGCGCGCGTCCCGCCAGCGTCTCGGCCGCGCGCTCGACGAGCGCGCGGTTGCAGGCGACGCCTCCGCCCAGCACGACGGTGCGGTATCCGGTGTGCGCGACGGCCGCCGCCGTCTTCGCCACGAGTACGTCGATCGCGGCGTCCTGGAAAGAGCGGGCGAGGTCCGCCCGGTCGCCGGCCCGGCTGCCCGTCGCCCGCGTCGCGTAGAGCACCGCGGTCTTCAGTCCGCTGAACGAAAAGTCGAACCCGTTGCCGAGCATCGGCCGCGGCAACGGGAAGCGCGGGGCGCCCTGGGCGGCGAGCCGCTCGATGGCCGGCCCGCCCGGATAGCCCAGGCCGAGCATCGCGGCCACCTTGTCGAACGCTTCCCCCGCGGCATCGTCGCGCGTCCCGCCCAGCAGGCGATAACGCCCCCAGGCGGGAACGTCCAGCAACAGCGTGTGGCCGCCCGACACGATGAGTGCGACGAACGGCGGCTCGAGCTCCGGATCGTCCAGGGTCGGTGCGAAGACGTGACCCTCGAGATGATGCACGCCAACGAGCGCCCGTGCGCCCGTCGCCGCCAGCGCCTTGGCGTAGCACACGCCCACGAGCAGCGATCCCACCAGGCCCGGCCCGGCGGTCACGGCGATGGCGTCCACCGCGTGCAGCGGCACGCCGGCCTCCGCAAGCGCGCGATCGACCACGGGACCCACCGCCCGCAGGTGCGCCCGGCTCGCCAGCTCCGGCACGACGCCGCCGAACACGCGGTGCACGTCCTGCGACAGGATCACGAGGCTCTGGAGCTCCGGCCGGCCGCGGTCGCGCACCAGCACCGCGGCCGAGGTCTCGTCGCACGATGTCTCGATGCCGAGGACGACGTCAGCCACGAGGCCGCCGGCGGACGAACGCGGTGTCCGGCGTGACGGTCGCGGACATTCCCGGCGGGGCCAGCACGTCGAGCTGGGCCACCTGCTCCGCGTCGCCGTCCTGGATGAGCGCCACGACCTCGACGCTGTCGCGCGTCAGGCGCGCCAGCCGGCCGCTCCGGCCCCGCACCGTCACGATGACGGCGGGCGGATCGCTCTCCCAGTTTCCGGCGCGGTCCCGGGGTAACGTCACGGGGATTCCCATGAGCACCCGCTCGGACACCGGCCCGACGTCGACCGTGACCTGCACGTCCGGGGTGGCCAGGTGGGCGCCCGCGATCCCCGTGGTGTCGAGCGCTACCCGGCGGCTCACCGGTTCGGTCACCCCGGTCAACTCGAGCGGTACGGTGTACAGCTCGGTGACCCCGGCGACCACGTCCTCCGGGCCCCGCACCGCCACCGAGCTGGGCGTCACCGCGATCCCGCCGAACTGCTCGAAGCCCGAATCGGGGACGACGGTGATGCGATGCACGACGCGGACGGTGCGTTGTACGACGTCGTCGAGCGGAATCGTGATGACACGGGGCTGCACGTCCTGCACGCTGACGTTCGCGTTCGCCGCGCCCGCGAGATCGGTCGGCGACAGGTTCATAGTGTAGCTGGAGCCGCTCACCGAATCCGGCAGGGACACGTGGATCACGGGTGGCGAGCCGGCGAGCTTGAGCAGCTCACGCCTCGTCCCCGCGTACAGCGCCAGGATCTGCGGCAGGGGACCGGTGATGGCGCGTCCGGCGGGCGCCGCGACATCCAACACGACCGGCACGAGCTGGGTGGTCGGTTCTTCGGCTGCCACCGCCGCCCACAGCACCGTCGCCAGGATCAACGCGGTTAGCTTGATCGACCACTCGGTGACGATCCAGGTGCGGACCCTACGGGCCGCCAGGCGTGGCCACGTCGTCACGCGCCCTCCGCTCCTCGGGGCTCGTCACCGCCGCGCTATCGGGCGCCTCGTCCGCGATACCCAGCAGCTGCCGGAAGAGCGCCTGCTCCGTCGCGTGGTCCCACTCCCGCGGGCCGATCACCTTCTTGACGATCATCCCGTCGCGGTCGATCACGTAGCTCTCGGGATATCCGGTCACGAGGTATGTCTGCTCGATCCGCCCCGTCGGATCGTGCAGGATGTCGAACGTGAGCTCCCGCTCCTGCACCCAATCGACGACGTGCTGGGGCCGGGCCTGGTCTACGCTGAGGGCCACGATCCGCAGGCCGCGAGGGCCCAGGCGATCGTACAGCCGTTGCATGGACGGCATCTCATACTCGCACGGCGCGCACCACGTCGCCCAGATGTTGAAGAGCACGACGTCGCCGCCATACTCTGAAAGCGAGACGGTGTCGCCGGACGCGAGGTTCACGGCTCGGAAGTCCGGCGCCCGGCTGCCGACCGCCACGGGAGTCAGCTCAGGGGTCGCGCGTAGTCCGAGCAGCAAGGCGCCGCCCAACGCGGCGAGTATACCCCCAACAGCGATCCATTGTCCGCGTGTACGCATGTCACACCACCGGTAAGCACATTCGCCGCAGCTCGCGCACGGCGGCGGCGGGGTCCCCGGCGCAGAACACGGCCGATCCCGCCACAAAGGTGTCCGCGCCCGCCCGGCGGGCCGCGACGATGGTCTCGCGCGAGATCCCCCCGTCGACCTCCAGGCGCACCGCGGGATTCCGCTCCAGGCGCAGCCGATGCGCCCGGGCGATCTTCGCCGTGGCACCCGGAAGATACTGCTGTCCCGCGAAGCCGGGGTTGACCGTCATGATCAGGAGGAGGTCCAGGTCGTCGAACGCCTCCTCGGCGTGGGCCAGCGGCGTGGCCGGGTTGAGCGCCAGGCCGGCCCGCATGCCGCGCTGCCGCGCGGCGTCGAGATGACGCTGGACGTGCACCGTGGCTTCGGGATGAAACGTGAACACCGTCGCCCCAGCGTCCGCGAACGGTTCGATATAGTGCTCGGGCTGCACCACCATCAAATGCACGTCGAGGGGAACGTCGGTCAGCCCTCGCAGCGCCGCGATCATCTTGGTCCCGAATGTGAGGTTGGGGACGAATCGGCCGTCCATCACGTCCACGTGCAGCCAGTCGGCGCCGCCCTCGGTCACCTGGGCCACCTGATCGGCCAGGCGCGTGAGGTCCGCGCTCAGCACGCTGGGTGCGATGACCATGCTGTGCTCCCTCAATACACGCCTCGCCGCGCCAGAATGAGATTCACGGCGGTCTCCGAGGCGGTCAGCGTGCCGCCCGCGGGATTCTGCTCGATCACCGTGCCGGGGACACCCGTGGTGGAGGCGCGGGCGAAATACGTGCCTACCCGCAGGCCCGCATGCTCGAGGGCGATCCGGGCGGCGTCCAGCTCCAGGCCGCGGAGATCGGGCACGGTGATGGTGGGAGCGCCGAGGCTCACGACGAGCGTCACCTCCGCCTCCGGCGCCAGCGTGGTGCCGGCCGGCGGGCGGGTCACGATGACGACGTTCCGGGGCAGCGGCGCCTGGGTGTTCTCCACGCCGCCCACCTGGAGCCCCGCGGCTTCCAGCAGTGCGCGGGCCAGCGTCACGTCGTAACCGGCCAGGTCCGGGACGGGCACGCGCGGCGGGCCCGCGCTGACCGACAGCAGCACCGCCGTGCGCTCCGGGACCTCGACACCCGCGGGGGGATCCTGCCAGACGACCTCGCCACGCCCGGCGGTGGGGTGCGGGACCGTCTCGACCTCGCCCGCGGCGAGCCCGGCGCTTTCCAGCGACGCCCGGGCGTTCTCGGTGTCCATCCCCACCACGCGCGGCACGCTCTTCTCGGAGGCGAAGATGGGCGCGGGGAACAGGAAGAGGACGGCCACGACGTAGCCGGCGAGAAACGCCACGGCGAAGCCGCCTACGGTGAGCATCCACGGATTGCCGCGCGTGACCTCGCGCGCGAACGAGACGAGCCCGCTCAGGCCGGTCGATCGCGTGCCGGACGTGCCGTGTCGCCGAAACTTCATGATGCGTGTCTGAGCCGTGCTCCGTATCCGCCGTCGGTCCCGTGGTCCGAGGGGAAGATACGCCGATCCGGGCCCTCGCGGTGGAACTCGGGGTGGCGGGCCAGGAAGGCGTCCACCTGTTCCTCGTTCTCCTCCGGCTCCAGCGAGCACGTCAGATAGACGAGGAGGCCGCCGGGCCGCACCGCGCGGCACGCGCCCTCGAGCACGTCGCGCTGTAGCCCCGCCAGCCGCTCGATGCGCCGGAGCGTGAGCCGCCACCTGGCGTCGGGATGCCGCGCCATCGTTCCGGTGGCGCTGCACGGGGCGTCCACCAGCACGGCGTCCATCGCGCGTTCGCGCAGCGGCGGGCGCCGCGCGTCGGCCCGCGCCACGTGAGTCCCCGGCGCGGCGCGGCGCACGGTGTGCCTGAGGATCTCCATCCGCCGGGGGCGCGTGTCGGTCGCCACCACGCGCCGCGCCGTGCCGAGGACGGCGGTCTTCCCGCCGGGCGCGGCGCACGCGTCCCACACGGCGGCACCCTCCGGGATGGCGGCGAAGGCAAGCAGCGCGGCCTGGGCGTCGTCCTGCACGACGAACGCCCCATCCGCGTAGCCCGGCAGCGCCGCGACGCGCCGCGCCGCAACCGCAAGCCCGAGCCCCAGCGGCGCGTCCGACACCGGGATGCCTGCGGCGGCGAGCGCGGCGCGCAGTCGCTCGCGCGGCCACCGCACCGGCTGCAGCACCGTGGCCGGCCGCCGGTTGTTGTGCGCCAGCAGGGCGGCGGTTCGCTCGGGCCCGAACCGCGCCAGCCACCGGTGCACGAGCCAGTCGGGGTGCGAATGCCGCCGCGCCACGTCGGATTCCGCCGGGCCGCCGCTGGGCCCGGGGCCGCGCTCCCGCGCCAGCCGTCGCAGCACCGCGTTCACCAGGCCGGCGCCGCGCTCGCCGCGCTCCTGGCGCGCCAGATCCACCGTGGCCTGGACCGCAGCGTACCCGGGCACGCGCGACAGGTGCATCAACTGATATGCGCCGATACGCAGGACGTCCCGCATCTCGTGCGTCGTCCGCCGCCAGCCGCCTTTGAGCAGCGGGGCGAGCGCGGCGTCGAGTTGCCGGCGGGCCCGCAGGACGCCGGCCGCGATTTCGTGCGCCAGCCGCCGGTCGGGATCGGACAGCGACGCCGCGAGGTGGTCCTGGGCGGCGCGGAACGGGCTGCCGCGCCGGACGGCACGGAGGATCTGATACGCGGCGTCGCGCGCGGCCGTTCCGGAGCTGCTCAATCCAGCATTCCGCGCTGCGGGCTCGACGGCACCGCCACCTCGCGGCGGGGCATCCGACCCGCGAGATACGCCAGCCGCCCAGCCGAGACCGCCTGCCGCATCGCGCGCGCCATCGCCACCGGCTCGCGCGCCTCGGCGATCGCCGTGTTCATCAGGATGCCGTCGACGCCTTGCTCCATCGTCAGGCACGCGTCGGATGCGGTGCCGACCCCCGCGTCGACGATGACCGGAACGGCGAGCCGCCGCTTGATGGTGCGAATCGAGAACGGATTGACGAGGCCCAAGCCACTGCCGATCGGCGACGCGAGCGGCATCACCGCCGCGCATCCCGCGTCCTCGAGCCGAAGCGCCGTGATGAGGTCGTCGTTGGTGTAGGCCATGACCTTGAACCCCTCCGACGCCAGTGTGCGCGCCGCCTGCAGCAGACCGTCCACGTCCGGCAAGAGGGTCTCCTGGTCGCCGATCACCTCGAGCTTCACGAAGTCGTTGAATCCCGCTTCCCGGGCGAGCCGCGCGTACCGTACGGCGTCCTCCGCGGAATAGCAGCCGGCGGTGTTCGCGAGCAGGAAAACGCGCTCCGGATCGAGGTGGTGGAGCACGCCCTCTTCCTTGGTTCGGTCCAGATCTACCCGGCGGACGGCCACGGTCACGATATCGGCGCCGGACGCCTCGATCGCTCGCACCATCGTCTCGTTGTCCGCGTATTTCCCGGTGCCGACGATCAGCCGCGAGCCGAACGTGCGCGCGCCGATCTCGAACGGCGTGTCCGTCAGGGGCGTCGTCGTCGTCGAGACGCTCATCGTCATCCTCCACCCACGAAGTGCACCACCTCCACCCGGTCGCCGTCGGCCAGCGACAGCGTGTCCAGCGCGGGCCGCCGCACGATCTCGCGGTTCACCTCGACGACCACCTGGCGGGGATCGAGGTCGAGCAGCCCGAGCAGCTCGCGTACGGACGGGCGTCCTTCCACGGTCCGCTCGGCCCCGTTGACGGTGACGGTGATGGTGGGATTGGGCATGGTGTTCGTATCGCGCTCCCCCTGCCGCTCCTGCGCTCCTGCCGCCTCTGCTGGCCGGATCGGCAGACGTGGCAGAAGCGGCAGCGTGCATCTCTAACCCTGACCCAAAGATACCAGCATCTCCTCCGCGGCCGAAGCGGGGTCGTCGGCGTACCACAGCGCGCGGATGGCGGCAACGCCGTACGCGCCGGCCCGCCCGCACGCACGCGCGCGTTCCGGTGTGAGGCCGCCGATGGCGATGACGGTGGCGGGGGCGGCGGTGCGGAGCGGCGCGGTACCGAGCCCCTCGCGCCCGCGATGAGTCGGCGTCTCCCAGACCGGGCCGAGGAACACGTAATCGGCGCCGTCCCGGGCGGCACGGTGCGCCTCGTGGACGTCATGGACGGAGCGGCCCACGAGCCGGCTCGGCGGAAGCAGGCGGCGCAGGATCTCCGTGGGGAGCCCGTGCGCCGGGGCATGGACACCGGAGGCGCCCGCGGCGAGGGCCACGTCGGCCCGGTCGTTCACCAGCACCGTGACGTGTTGACCCGCGAGACGCGCAGCCAGGTCGGTGAGCCGGCCGGCGGGCGTGCGGCTGGCGCGGAGGTGGACGGCGACGTCACCGGCCCGGGCGATGTCGAGGGCACGGCCTTCGAAGTCGGGGAGCGCGAGGACGGCGTCGTCGGTGACCGCGTGCAGTCGCGGGACCGGCGGCTTCACGTGAGCCGATGACCCTTGGCGGCGCCGCGGCCCCGTACCCACGCGCCGGCGGCCATCCGCTGCCGTCCCTCCGGCTGGACGTCGAGAAACTGCAGCGCGTTGCCGTCGCCGGCCGCGACGACGAAAGCGGGATCGGTCTCCACGATCTCGCCGGGGACTTCGTCCGTCTCCCACTCATCGGCGGGGCGGGGACCGAACAGCTTGAGCACCCGTCCGTCGTGCGTCGTCCACGCCCCGGGGCGGGGATCGAGGGCGCGCACCAGGCGGGCGATGCGGGAGGCGGGCTCGTCCCACCGGATGTGCGCCATCTCGCGCGTGATCTTGGGTGCGTAGGTGGCCTCTCGGTCGTCCTGCCGCCGGGGCGTGGCGGCGCCACCACTGAAGAGCGCCAGCGCCTCCACCAGCGCGAGCGCACCCAGCTCCGCCAGGCGCGCGGACAGCTCGCCGCCGGTCTCGTCCGCGGCGATGGGGGTGGGGACCTGGTGGAGCACCGGTCCGGTGTCCATCCCCTCATCCATGCGCATGATCGAGACGCCGGTTCCTTCGTCCCCCTCGAGAATCGCGTGCTGGATGGGGGCGGCGCCGCGCAGTTTGGGCAGCAGCGAGGCGTGCACGTTGATCATGCCTTGCGCCGGGGCGGCCAGCACGTCGGGCTTGAGGAGGTGGCCGTACGCGGCCACCACGCCGAGGGTCGGCTGCAGGTCGTCGAGCGCCGCCAGGAACGCCGCATCGCTCGGCATCTCCGGCTGGAACGTTGCCAGGCCTTCTTCCTCGGCGACGACCTTGACGGGCGGTGGAACGAGGCGCGAGCGCGAGCGGCCCTGCGGCCGGTCCGGCTGCGTGACGACGGCCACCACGTCGAAGCCTTCGCCGAGGAGCGCGCGCAGGGACGGAACGGCGAAGTCCGGGGTGCCGAAAAACACGATCCTCACGGTCCGTCCCGCGCGCCGCCCGCCGGCACCTCCTTCAGGTAGCCGGTTTGTCCCTTCCTGGCCTTCTGCCATTTCTTCAACAGCATCTTCCGCTTGAGCGGACTCAGCCGGTCCAGGAAGAGGATGCCTTCGAGGTGGTCGATCTCGTGCTGGATGGCGCGGCTCTTCAGCTCGGTGGCCTCCAGCGCGCGGCGTCGGCCGTCCAGGTCGGTCACCTCTACGACGATCCGTTCCGCCCGGTCCACGTCCGCGAAGATCTCGGGGATGGACAGGCACCCCTCCTCGCCGCGGATGGTGCCCGCTCGCTCGACGATGACGGGGTTGATGAGGACGACCGGCTCGCCGTCGTCGACGTCCACGACCGCGACGCGACGCGTCTCGCCGATCTGGTTCGCGGCGAGTCCGACGCCCTTGTCGGCGCGCATCGTGTCGAACAGATCCTCAACGAGGCGACGAACGGCGTCGTCGACGCGGTCGATCTCGGCGGTCCGCGCGCGCAGCACCGGCGAGCCGAGCAGATGAATGGGTCGAACCGACATCTACCGCTTTGCCGCTTCTTCCTGGCCGCCCGGCGAGCGCACCTCGGCGATGCGCTCGCGCTGGACCACGAAACGCGACTCGCCGCTCTTCACCGTGACCTGATTGTCCTTGATGTGCACCACCTCGCCGATGATCCCACCGGCCGTCACGACCTCGTCCCCCCGCTTGATCTGCTCCAGCCGTTCCCGGTGCCGCTTCTCCTGCTGCACTTTGGGCCGGATGATCAGGAAATAGAAGATGGCGACGATGGCCAGCATCTGGAAAAGGAAGATGCCCATGCCGCCGCCGCCGGTCTGGCCGCCGGACCCGAGCAGAAACAGCGTCTCGATCGTCACTCCGTGCCTCGTTGGTTATAGCGATCCAGCCACTCCCGATGCCATCCGGGGAACGTTCCGTCGCCGACCCGGCGGCGCGCGTCCGCCGCGAGGCGGATCAGGAACCGGACGTTGTGCAGCGACAGCAGGCGCAGACCCAACAACTCGTCCGCCGCGAAGAGGTGGCGGAGATACCCGCGGGAATACGTCGTGCAGGTCTCGCAGTCACAGGCGTCGTCGAGCGGCCGCCGGTCCGTGCGGTGCGCCGCGTTGCGGATGTTCACCGGTCCATCGAGCGTGAACGCGGAGCCGTTGCGGCCGTGGCGTGTGGGGGCCACGCAGTCGAACAGGTCCATGCCGCGCGCCACCCCCGCGAGCAAGTCCTCCGGAAACCCGACGCCCATAAGATAACGCGGGATCGGGCGCGGAAGCGACGAACCCAGCCCGTCGAGCACCGCGTACATCGTCTCGCGCGGCTCGCCCACCGCCAGGCCGCCGATCGCGATCCCGGTCCAGGGTCCCAGGTCGCTCACCTGCTCCACCGCCTGCCGCCGCAACGTACGATCGACGCCGCCCTGCACGATCGGCCACAACGTTTGCCGGTCGGGCTCGTCGGCCAGCAGCTGGTCGTGGCGGCGGCGGCAGCGCGCCAACCACCGGACGGTGCGGCCCAGCGCCTCGGCGGCGGTCAGCCGGTCCGCGGTCCCCGGTACCACATGGTCGAACGCCATCGCCACGTCGGCCCCCAGGGTCCACTGAATCTCCACCGCCGTCTCCGGCGTGAGCCGCCGCCGGGCGCCGTCCACGTGCGACTGGAACGTTACGCCGTCGTCGTCCACCGAGCGGAACCCCTCGAGGGAGAACACTTGGAACCCCCCCGAATCGGTGAGCAGCGGGTGCGGCCACGCCATGAAATCGTGCAGGCCGCCAAGGCTGGCGATCGTGTCCTCGCCGGGACGGACATGCAGGTGGTACGTGTTGGCCAGCACCATCACGGCTCCCACCGCCTCGAGGTCGCGCGGCGACAAGGCACGCACGGTTCCCTGCGTTCCCACCGGCATGAACGCCGGCGTCTCGAGCACGCCATGAGGGAGCGTCAGCCGGCCCGCCCGAGCCTCTCCTGCCGCTTGCTCGACGCGGAACGCGAACGCCGTCATGTGATCGCCATGGCGTCACCGTAGCTGAACAGCCGGTACCCGGCGGCGGTCGCCTCGCGGTAGGCGTTCATCGTCAAGTCGTACCCCGCGAACGCCGCGACCAGCATGAGCAGCGTCGACCGCGGGCGATGGAAGTTGGTGAGCAGCGCATCCACGATCCGGAACGTGTACGGCGGATAGATGAATAGGGAGGTCCAGCCACGCATCTCCCGCGCCGGGCCCGGCGGACCGGCAGGCGCGGTCGCCACGGTCTCGAGCGTTCGCGCCACCGTGGTGCCGACCGCCCAGACGCGCCCGCCCTCCCCCTTTGCCCGATTGATCGCCGCGGCGGTGTCCGCCGGAACGTCATACCACTCGGCGTGCATCAGGTGCTGCGCCGGATCGTCCGCTTCGACGGGCTTGAACGTCCCCGGCCCCACGTGGAGCACGACCTTCGCGACGCCGACGCCCCGCCGGGCGAGACGCGCGAGCAGCTCGGACGTGAAATGCAGTCCGGCGGTGGGCGCCGCCACGCTTCCGTCGACCGCGGCGTAGACCGTTTGGTACCGTTCCCGGTCGCCCGGCTCGGGCGGGCGGTCGATATAGGGCGGCAGCGGCACGGTGCCGTGACGCTCCATGATGGCGTGGGCGCCCCCGGAACCCAAAAACCGCACGCGCCGCATCCCGCCCGGCGCGTACGCCACGATCTCCGCCGCTCCATCCTCCCCGAACCGGATCGTTCGACCCGGACGGAGGCGGGAGCCGGGGCGCACCATCGCGAGCCAGGTCCCGTCGGGGTCCTCGTGCACGAGGAAGACCTCGGCCGCGCCGCCGCCGGCACGACGGCCAAGCAGTCGCGCCGGCAGGACGCGGCTCTCGTTGAGGACCAGCAGATCGCCCGGGTGAACCAGCGCCGGGAAGTCGCCGAACCGATGGTGGGCCAGGGCGCCGCTCCGGCGGTCGAGCACGAGCAGGCGGCCGCCGCTCCGGTCGGGCAGCGGCCGTTGGGCCACGGCGTCGGGATCGTACGCGAATTCGAAGTCGGCCGTGCGGAATCGCCTAGTCACCCCGGTCGTCGAACATCGAGGGCTGGCCGCCGGCCGACCGCGGCGGCACGAAGCCGAGATGCCGGTAGGCGGTAGCAGTGGCGATGCGGCCACGCGGTGTGCGTTGCAGGAAGCCCTGCTGGATCAGGAACGGCTCGTAGACCTCCTCGATGGTCTCCGCGTCCTCGCCCACGGCGACGGCGAGCGTGGCGATCCCCACGGGCCCGCCGTCGAACTTCTCGACGATCGCCCGAAGGATGCGCGCATCCATGTCGTCGAGGCCGTACTCGTCCACGTCGAGGCGCTCGAGGGCCGCCTGCGCGACCGCGCGCGTGATCGTCCCGTCGGCCCGGACCTGCGCGTAGTCCCGCACCCGGCGCAGCAGGCGGTTGGCCACCCGCGGCGTGCCGCGGCTGCGCCGGGCGATCTCCGCCGCCCCCGCGGGGTCGACGTGCACGGTGAGAATGCCCGCCGAGCGGGTGACGATCAACTCGAGGTCCGCGGACGGGTAGTATCCCAATCGTTCGACCAAGCCGAAGCGGGCCCGCATGGGTGGCGTGAGCATGCCGTAGCGGGTGGACGCGCCGATCAGCGTGAACGGCTCGACGCCCATCGGGATGGTCTGGGCGTTGGGCCCCTCGGCGATGCGTACGTCCACGCGGTAGTCCTCCATTGCCGGGTAGAGGAATTCTTCCAGCACCGGCCGGAGCCGATGGATCTCGTCGATGAACAGGATGTCACCCCGCTGGAGCGTCGTGAGCAGGCCCACGAGGTCGCCGGCCCGCTCGAGTACCGGCCCGCTGGTGGTGCGGATGTTCACCCCCATCTCGCGCGCGATGAGGATCGCGAGCGTCGTCTTGCCGAGCCCTGGCGGACCGAAGAAGAGCGTGTGATCGAGGGGCTCCCCCCGGCCTCGGGCCGCCTCGATCGCGATCTGGAGGCTCTCGCGCGTCTTCTCCTGGCCGATGAACTCCGACAGTCGGGAGGGCCGAAGCGTGACCTCGGTGGCGGATTCGTCCGGCAGCGCCGCCGGCGTTGTGATCTCGGCGCGGGTCACGATGGCGCCAGGGCGTTCCAGCGCACGGGGCGGTCGCCCTTGGTGAGGTGGTGGCGCAGGCGGCACGTGACGCACCGATCATCGGCGTCGGCGGCGTCGCCCGGGACGAGGCGACGGTTCGTGGCACCGCAGCGGGTGCAGATCCACTCGGCGGTCGTGAGCTGGGCGCTGGTCATCGGGATTTGGTCAACAGTTGCAGGGCTCCCCGCACGAGGTCGGCCGGCTCCAGAGACTCTTCGCGCGACAGCACGGCCCGAACCGCGCGGTCGGCCTCACCGGCCGCGTAGCCCAGGTTGGCGAGCGCCTGCACCGCCTGCTCGGCAGGCAGCGAGACGACCTCGGCGGCGGCCGACGCCACGTCGCGCAACCGGTCCTTCAATTCGAGAACGATACGCTCCGCCGTCTTCTTGCCCACGCCAGGGACGGTGCACAACACGGCGAGATCGGCCTCGTGGATTGCCCGTGCCAGCCGGGCCCCCCCCAACGTGGAGACGAGCGCCAGGGCGAGCCGCGGCCCGACTCCGCTGGCGCCGAGCAGACGTTGAAAGATGGTCCGTTCGGTGCGGTCGTCAAAGCCGAACAGCGCCCACCCGTCGTCGCGCACCACGAGGACGGTGGATAGCGAGACCTCGGCGCCCTCGCCGGGGAGCCGCTCCAGGACGCCCAGCGGGACCCCGAGCTCGTAGGTGACCCCGCCGGGCGTCGCCACCACCGCGCGGTCGCCGGTCTTCGCGAGGAGCGTCCCTCGCACGCCGGCGATCACGGGCGCCGGGTCAGCAAGTAGGTCAGCGCGATGGCGACGCCGTCGGCCGCGTCGGTGGGGCTGGGGGCCCGCTCGAGGCGGAGCAGCTTCCGCACCATGTACCCCACCTGCGGTTTGGTGGCGGCGCCGGCGCCCACCACGATCTTCTTCACGCGGGCGGGTGCGAACTCGGCGACCTCCAGCTCGGCTTGCGCCGCGGCCAGCAGGATCACCCCGCGTGCGTGGCCCAGGCTCACGGTCGTGCGCACGTTCTTGCCGTAGAAGACGCTCTCGAGCGCGACCGCGCCCGGGTGATGCCGCGCGATCAGCGCCCGGACGCCGTCGTACAAATCGGCGAGGCGCTTCGCCAACGGATCGCGGGGATTGGTCCTGATGACGCCGCATTCGACGAGACGGCCGAGATGGCCATTGCCCGCCTCCACGACCCCGTATCCCGTGACCGTCGTGCCGGGGTCGATGCCGAGGATGCGGAGATCAGCCGCCGACCGCCGCAAGCGTCCGGGCGTCGATGTCGAAGTTGCTGAAGACCTTGGAGACGTCGTCGTGATCGTCGAGGGCCTCCGCGAGCTTGAGGAGCTGCTCCGCTTCCTTGCCCTCCACCTTCACCGTGCTCTGCGGCACCATGGCGATCTCCGCCTCGTCGGCCTCGATCCCGGCGGCCGCCAACCGGTCCTTGACCGTGTGGAGCTCGGCGGGGTCCGTGCTGATCACGTGCTGCTCGCCTTCTTGCATGAGATCCTCGGCCCCGGCCTCCGCCGCGGCTTCCATCGTCGCGTCGAACGAATGGTTCGACGCGTCTACGTAGAGCTGGCCCTTCTTCTCGAACATCCACGCGACGGAATTGGGGGCGCCGAGGTTGCCGCCGTGCCTGGAAAACAGATGGCGGACCTCCGCCACCGTGCGGTTCAGGTTGTCGCTGGTGACCTCGATGAGGATGGCGGCGCCGCCCGGGCCGTAACCTTCGTACGTCGCCTCTTCATACGTCACACCCTCCAGCTCACCGGTGCCCTTCTTGACCGCCCGGTCGATGTTGTCCGCCGGCATGTTGGCGGTCTTCGCGGCGTCGATCGCCGTCCGCAGCCGCGGATTCCCCGCCGGGTCGCCTCCGCCGTGGCGGGCGGCGATCGTGATCTCCTTGATCAGTTTGGTGAACTTCGCGCCCCGCTTTGCGTCGGCCGCCGCTTTCTTGTGTTTGATTTGCTTCCACTTGCTGTGCCCAGCCATGCATCCTCCATCATCACGCGCGCCGCGATGCGGATGCGTCGCGGCCTACCGCGCAATATACGGCGCTTCCGTTGGCGCGAGCAACGAACCTCTTGCCGCGGGCGCGGGCGCGCGCTAGCCTCCGGTGCTCGCCCGTCATGCGAACCATCACGCGACGTCCCCCCGTCCTCCCGGCGATCATCGCCGCGCTGCTCCTCGCCGGCTGCGGCGACGAAGCGCGCGAGCGTGAGTCGGTGCCCGAGCCTCCCGTGGAGGCCCTGCGGGGTGCGCCCCTCTTTCCGCTGTCCATCGAGGTCACGCATACCGGAACGGCGGAGGCGCTCGAGGCGGAGTTCCACGTCGCGGCGGCACCGGACACCGTGGCGAGCTGGTATCGCCGAACGTTGCTGAATGGCGGCTGGCGCATCGTCGGCGACATCCGCGCGCCCGACGGCGCCATCACGATCCACGCGCAGCGCGACGGCCCTCCCCTGTGGATCATCATCCGACAACGAGAAGGCGGGCGCGGCACGGAGTATCGGTTGATCGGCGCGCTCCCGGACAGTCAGGGGCAGTAAGGGCAGTGAGAAGTGAGGAGTAAGGGGTGAAGGAGTGAGGAGTCGGAACGACGGAGTCTGCGTGGTCTCGGCGGGCCCGGCGCTCGCGCCCGACGGGTCACGCCCCGGTGACTCTAGCCGAGGCCGACGAGTCCACGCCGCACCGCAGCGCGCGGAGGGAGTCCCACCCGCTCCGCCGCAGCCGGTAGCGCAATTACTTCTCACTCCTCACTTCTAGCTTCTTACTGCCCCTCACTGCCCTTCCGGGTCCAACATATCCTCGAACCGCATCCACTCCTGATGGAAGTAGAGGTCGACCAGGCCCGTGGGGCCGTTGCGGTTCTTGGCGATGAGCAGATCGGTTGCGCCTTCCACGCCGCCTCCGGGGCGATACATCTCCTCCCGATACAGGCCGAGGATCACGTCGGCGTGCTGCTTCACGGCGCCGAGCACGCCGAAATCCTCGAGGTTCGGTCGAGGGTCCGCACGGTGGGGGTCGAGCCGGGGGAGCTGCGCCAGGGCGACGCACGCCACCTTGTGCTCGAGGGCCACCGCCTTGAGGGCACGGACGGTGGCGGCGGTATCCTCGTCCTGTGTCTGTCGGAGGGCGGGGGCGGGCAGCAGCTGGATATAGTCGATGACGAGCAGGGCGGGGGTGCCGTCCCAGACGTCGGCGAGGGCGGCGTCGAAGTCGCGTGCCACCATCGGATAGACGGTCAGGGGCAGCTCCCGGAGGCGCAGCGCGGCCGCCCCCACCGCCGCTCGCGTCGTGTCGTCGAGCGCGGCGGCCCGGAGGTCGTCCACGTGGGCACGGCCCTCGATCGCGAGTGCCCGCTCCAATAGGCGGTCCTCGTCCATCTCGCCCGACACGTAGGCCACGGGATACCCGCGGGTCGCCGCGCGGAGCGCGACAGCCAACGCGAACGCGGATTTCCCGGCGCCGACGTCGCCGCCGAGGACGACGAGATCCCGGCGCCGGAAGCCGCCGCCGAGCGCTCGGTCCACCGACGGAAAGCCCGAGGGGACGGTGTCGGGCGCGGTCTCGCCGGGGCGCCGGCGGTCGGCGTCCTCCACCAGGCTGGTCAGGGAGTCGCGGCGCGGGATGCGGGGGACGCGCGTCATGCGCGATGCTCGGCGGCCTCCCGCGCGAGGCGCGCCGCTTCGGCGAGCGCGTCGGCCACGTCCGCGCCGAGCGCCTCGCGGGCGGGGGCCACGAGCTGCCGGAGGGCGACGGGCGCGTCGCGGGCGGTGCCATTGCGCAGCTCGCGCAGCGCGGCCGAGAGGGCGCGGCGCACCGGGGCCGCCACCGACAAGCTGGCAAGGCGGCGCTCCAGATTGGCGAGGCGGCGGCGGTGCACATCCGCGCTCACCGCCGTCGGCGGCAGCGCGCCGCCCCACTGCCGCAGCACGAGCCACACGGCGAACACGCCGTTGCGCTTGGGACCGCGTTCCGCGGCGGCGAGGGCGTCGATCAGGCGATCCTCCGGGGCGGTCAGCCGCTCGATGGTCATGCGGGCGTGGTGCGGGGGACGGGACGGTCCGAGCAATGTACGGGGCGCCCGAGAGGGTCGCCAGACTCCGGCTGGGCTGGGTAAGTTTGCTGACCATGCCCCGTCCCAAGACGATACTCTGGGTCGACGACGAGATCGAGTCGCTGGATGCACACGTCTTGTTCCTGCGCGAGCAGGGGTACGACGTCGAGCAGGCCGCTCACGGCGACGACGCCATCGCGATGCTCCGCCGCCAGCCCTACGGCGTGATCCTCCTCGACGAGCACCTCCCCGGTAAGCGCGGCCTCGATTTGGTGTCCGAGATCCGGTCGTTGGATCCCGCCGTGCCCGTGGTGATGGTCACCAAGAGCGAGGAAGCGGACACGATGCGCGAGGCCATCGGCATCGAGATGGACGACTACCTCGTCAAGCCGGTGAACCCGCGGCAGGTGCTCACGGTGGTGACGCGGCTGTTGGAGGGCGACCGCATCCGCCAGCAGCGTCTCGCGCGCGACTTCGTGGTGCGGTTTCGCGAGCTGGAGCAGGGCCGAACCGGCCGCCTCGGGTGGCGGGAATGGGTCGAGCTCGTCGTGGAGCTGGCGCAATGGGAGGTGCGATTGTCGTCGGCGCACGAGACGGGGCTCAAGGACGCCCTTCACACGCTCCAGCTGAGCTTGCACGCCGACTTCGCGGACTTCATCGTCGCCAACTATCCGCTATGGCTCGCGAATCCCGAGGGTGACCGGCCGCCGCTGTCCGTCGACGTCTGCAGCGAGTTTCTCGTTCCGTTGTTCAAGAACCGCGGGCGGGCGCTGTTCATCGTGGTCGACTGCCTCCGCCTCGACCAGTGGGAGCTGCTCAAGCCGCTGGTGACCGAGCTGTTCGACGTCGAGGAGACGTACTACTACGGCATTGTCCCCACCGCCACGCCGTTCTCGCGCAACGCGATCTTCGCCGGCCTGTTCCCGGTCGAGATCCAATCACGGCATCCGCAGTGGTGGGGCGACCGCGACGACGAGAGCCTGAACCAGCACGAGGCTGAGCTGCTCACGGAACAGCTCCGCGAGCTCATCGGCGCCGACGTGCCGGTGCGTTACGAGAAAGTGGCCTCGGCCGCCGAGAGCGAGTCGCTGATGAAGCGCCTGCCGGCCCATCTGGCGCAGGACGGTGTCACCGCCCTCGTGTTCAACTTCGTCGACCAGCTCACGCACGGGCGCGCCGAGCACGCGATTCTCTACGAGGTGGCGCGCGATGCGGCGGCGCTCCGGAGCCTCACCCGGACGTGGTTCGAGGACTCCGCCCTGTTCCGCGCCCTCAAGGAGGCGGAGCGGCGCGGCGTGCCCACCATCCTCACCACCGATCACGGCTCGATCCACTGCGGGACGCCGGCCACGGTGTTCGCCAAACGGGACGCCACCGCGAATCTGCGATACAAGTTCGGCGAGGATCTCCGCGCCGAGAGAGCCGCGATGGCGGTGCAGGTGGAGGATCTTCCGGCATGGGGGTTGCCCAGAATGCGGCTGGGCGTGCGGCTCCTGATGGCGAAGAGCGACCACTTCTTCGTGTACCCCACCAAGCTGCGTGAATACCAGGCGCGCTACCGCGGATCGTTCCTGCACGGCGGCGTCACGCCGGAGGAGATGATCCTGCCCGTGGCGCTCTTGACGCCCCGCCGCGCGCGCTGACGTGCGCCGCTTCGCGCGGCTCCTCGGATACGTCCGGCCGTATCGCGTCGCGCTGCTCGGGAGCGTGGCCGCCTCGTTCGTCGCGGCCGCCCTCGACGGCCTCACACTCGCGCTCCTCATCCCCTTCCTCCGCCTCCTGTTCGACGCCGGCTCGAGCCTCGGTGACGCCCCGAGCGCGGCCGAACGGGTTCTCCAAGTGTTGGTCGGGCCCGTCGTCGAGACCGGCGACCGAGCCATCGCGCTCCGGAACGTGGTCGTTTTGGTGTTGGTCACCGTCGCCCTGAAGAACGTGGCGCTGTACGCCGCGGACTACCTCGGCACGTCCATTCAGGAAGGGATCTCGCGCGACCTGCGCGCCGGCCTCTACCGTCACCTCCAATCGCTTGGCCTGGGCTTCTATCACCGTACGCGGGGCGGCCAGCTGGTGAGCCGCATCGTGGCCGACGCCGATCAGGCGAAGGGGCTGGCGAACGCCACGCTCGTCGAGGCGTTTCGGCATATCGCCCTGGTCGCCGTCTACTTGGCGATCCTCCTGTCGCTCTCATGGCGCCTGTCGCTCGTCACGCTTCTCCTGGCGCCGGTCGTCGTGCTCCTCCTGTGGCCCATCCTCAGTCGCGTCCGCACGCGGATCGCCGCGGCGCTCGACGATCGGGGCGAAATGGCCGCGGTGCTCGGCGAGACCGTCGAGGGAGCCAGGGTCGTGAAAGCGCACGGCGCGGAGGCGTACGAGCGGCGGCGCTTCACGGAGGCTGCGGGGCGGTACCTCGCCAGCGTCCTGCGCGCGCGACGCGTGGCGGCGCTCGCCAGTCCCCTCAGTGAGACGTTGGGAGCCGCGGTCATCCTGCTGCTGCTCCTCGGCTCGTGGACCGCGAACCCCGGCGGGCTCCGCCCGGAGCTATTCGTCACCTTCGTCGTCGTGTCGCTCCGGATGCTGCGGCCGGTCAAGCTCCTCTCCCAGTTCCCCGTGCAGGCGGAGAACGCGCTCGCCGCCGCCGCCCGGATCTTCGAGATCGTCGACACGCCCTCCGACGACGTGGATCCCCCGGGTACCGCTTCGTTCCCCGGCCTCGCCGACACGATCGAGTTCCGCGACGTGTGGGTCTCATACGAAGGCGAGCGGTGGGTGCTCTCGGGCGTGAGCCTCACCGTGCGGCGCGGGGAGGTGCTGGCGATCGTGGGGCCGTCGGGCGCCGGCAAGTCGACCCTCGTTGACTTGCTGCCGCGTTTCGTGGAGCCCGGCCGCGGCGCCGTGCTGGTGGACGGGGTGCCGGTCACGACGTACGGCCGGCGATCGTTACGCGCGGCGATGGGCGTCGTCAGCCAGCACACTGTGCTCTTCAACGACACGGTGCGTGCGAACATTGCGTACGGCGACCAGGAGGGCGCCTCGCTCGCCGCCGTCGAGGCCGCCGCCCGCGCCGCCAACGCGCATCGCTTCATCGAACGGCTCCCACGCGGGTACGATTCCCTGCTCGGCGAGCGCGGCATGCGCCTTTCCGGCGGCGAGCGTCAACGGATCGCGATCGCGCGGGCGCTGCTGCGGGACGCGCCGATTCTCATCCTCGACGAAGCCACGTCCGCGCTCGACCCCGAGAGCGAGCGGCCGGTGCAGGAGGCGATCGGCCGCCTGCTCGAGAACCGCACGGTGTTCGTGATCGCGCACCGGCTCTCCACCGTGGCGCGCGCGTATCGGATCGCCGTGCTCGACGGCGGGCGGCTGGTGGAGTGTGGGCGGCACCACGAGCTGGCCCGGGCCGGCGGGCTCTACCACCGGTTGCTCCGCTTGGAGCTCGCGGAGACGGCGGGATGATGGAGATGGAGGAGGTGCGGGCAACCAGCTCAGGCTGCGGAAGCCCGCTCTTTCGCCGGCTGGGCGACGATCGCGCCGGTCGGGCAGTGCCGCAGGAAGTCCTGGTCGACGGGGCTCCACACCTGCTCGGGCTCGGTGACGACGGCCTTGCCCGAGGAGTCGTTCACGAACAATCCGGGCGGACCGTGGATGCGGCAGGCGCCGCAGCCGATGCATGACTCCCGGTTCACCGTGATGGTTACCAGGCGACGTGGGAACACGCCACTCGCGCCGCGAGGCGGCACCGCGTCCGGCTCGTCGAGCAACTCGCCCGTGGCGCGTTCGCCTTCGGCCACCAGCTCGGCGTTGTGGCTGAAGGAGAGCAGCGGAATGTGCTCGACCTTCGGTTGGATCAAGAGGAGCGGCGGCCGCGCCCAGTGGCGCAGCGCGTTGGAGCGCATCGTCTGGATGCCGAACTCAATGGCGCGCGCGTAGACGGCGGCGAATCCATGCTCGTGCACATTGTGGCGCATCGCGCCAGTCGAGCCGACGTCCACCGCCATGACCAGGTCCCGGTCGCTGCGCACGGTTGCACGGATCGGGAGGTTGGAGACCGCGGCGCCGTCCACGTAGTGCCGCCCCCGGATCTCGTACGGGGGGAGATAGCCTGGCAACGCGCACGACGCGAGTACCGCGTCGGCGACCGGGATGTCCCGCAGGCCCGGCGACCCCCAGAACACCTGTCGGCCCGTGTCGAGATCGATCGTGTTCACGAGCAAGGGCCGGTCCAGCTCCTCGAAGGTCACGTCGCCCAGCAGTCCGTGCACGAAATGGGCAAACGGCTCCCGGCGGTACAGGGCGGGGGACCGCATACGCTTCAAGGCCATGTCGCGATGGGCGATGCGGAACAGATCGTTGCGCCGCAGCTCGACCGCGATGGCCTTGAGCTCCTCGGCCGATAGCCCGGCGCACCAGGCGGCGCCCACGAGGGAGCCCACGCTCGACCCGATGACCTCGGCAGGGTACAACTGCCGCTCATCGAGGGCACGCAGCACCCCGATATGCGCGAGACCTTTCATCCCGCCGCCGCCCAAGACCAGAGAGAACTGCCGACCCTTCACGACGCGCTCCTGTTCTTGCCGCCTGTTGCGTAGCCACGGGCCCGGGGGGGTGACTACCTTTCTACCGTCCGTACCCCTCGATCATACAACGGTTGCCCGTGTCCGAGCCCCTTCCGTCCCAGACCGCCAGCGTCGATGGCGTTTCGCAGGTTTTCCGGCGCCTGCGGAACACCGAGTTCCCGTGGACGGCCGAGACAACGTACCTCAATAACGCAAGTATCGGGCCAATTCCCGAGCGCACGCGACGTGTGATCGATGCCTTCACCGCGAAGCGCGCTGCGCCACATTTACTCGAGGAGAAGGAGCTGGGCGGCGCCCTGCTCGATGCCCGCGCCGTGCTTGCCCGCCTCATCCATGCCGATATGGAGGAGATCGGGCTCGCCACCAATACGAGCTACGGTCTCAACGTCGCCGCCCGCGCGCTCCCCATCGCGCCGGGTGAGAGAATCCTCGTGTCCGACCGCGAGTTCCCGGCGAACATCTATCCCTGGCTCCTGCTGCGGGAGCGGGGCGTCCACGTCGACCTGGCACCGACGACCCCGGAGGGGTGGCCGGACCACGGGTATCTGCTCGAGCGCCTGCGGGATCCGGCGGTCCGCGTGCTGGCGATCTCGATGGTGCAGTTCTCGAGCGGGTACCGGGCCGACCTCGACGCGCTCGGCGCGGCATGCCGGGCGAACGGCACGTACCTCGTGGTGGACGCAATCCAGGGGCTCGGCCAGATCCCCCTGGACGTGCGGCAGACGCCGGTCGACATCCTGTCGAGCGGTGGGCAAAAATGGCTCCTGTCGCCCTGGGGCTCCGGCTTCATGTACGTCCGGCGAGGGCTGCTGCGCGATCTGCACCAACCAATCGCGGGCTGGATGGGATTCGAGGGCACGGACGACTTCGCCCATCTCACGAACTATGACGCCACGCCGCGGTGCGACGCTCGTCGCTTCGAGATGGTGACGCTGCCGTTTCAGGACCTCGTCGGGCTCACGGAGAGCGTGCGCATGCTCCTGGGACTGGGGATCGACGCGATCGCGGCGCACCTGGACGAGGTCCGGCGGCCGCTGCTGGAGGCCGCGCAGCTCGGCGCGTTCGAGATCGTTTCCCCCACCGACCCCGTGCACACGTCCGCCATCGTGTGCGTCCGGACCGAGCACGTCGTCGAGTGCTACCACCATCTCAAGAAGGCCAACGTCGTGTGTGCGCTGCGCGAGGGCGCGATCCGCTTCTCACCCCATTGCTACAACACACCGGAGGAGATGGAGAAGGTCGTCGGCATCCTGACGGAGCGGGGGTGACGGACTGCGTGTTCTGCCGCATCATCACCGGCGAGCTGCCGGGGAGCGTGGTGTATCAGGACAACGACACGGTGGCCTTTCTCGACCTCTACCCCGTCCATCCGGGACACACGCTCGTGGTGCCGCGCCGGCACGTGACGGATTTGGTCACGTGCCCCGAAGGCGTGGCCGGCAGCCTGTTCGCATTGAGCGCCCGGTTGGCGCCCGCCGTGGTGCAGGCGGTGGGCGCGGCGGGGTTCAACGTGTGGACCGCGAACGGCAAGGCCGCCGGGCAGGAGATCTTCCATCTCCATCTGCACGTGCTGCCGCGTTTCGAAGAAGATTCGTTTGGCCTGCGCTTCCCGAAGAACTATCCCGAGGAGGCGACCCGCGCGGCGTTGGACGCGATGGCGGGGAAAATCAGGGCGCGGTTGTGAAGATGAAATCGGATTTCTTCCCGCGGCGCAGCCACAGGTAGCCGCCGGCGAGCAGGTCATCGGGCCCCACGCGCGCGTCGGGCGCGAGCGTGCGGCCATTCAGCGAGACGCCGCCCTGGGAGAGCAGCCGACGTGCCTCCCCCTTCGAGCTCACCAACGACGAGCGCGCCACGAGGTCGATTGCGGGTACCGGCGCGTCGAAGCCGTCACGGAGCGGCCCGTGCGGAATCTCGCGCGCGAGCGTGCGCCAGGTGTCGGCATCCGCTTCCCGCGGATCGATCGCTCCGAACATGACGCGGGACGCCTGCCGTACCCGCTCGGCCGTGGCCGCGCCGTGCGCCCGGGCGGTGAAGTCGCGCGCGAGTGCCTCGTGGGGTACCCGCGCGCCCGGGTCGCGCCCGTGCGACGCCATCAACGCCGCGATCTCCTCGGACGACAGGAAGGTAAAAATCTTCAGATACGACTCGACGTCTCGGTCGTCGACGTTGACACAGAACTGATAGAGCTTGTACGGCGACGTCATGTCCGGATCGAGCCACACCGCCCCCCCCTCCGTCTTCCCGAACTTGGCGCCCGTGGCCGTCGTCACGAGCGGCGCCGCCAGACCGTGCGCCTCGCCCGCCTCCACGCGCCGGATCAATTCCGTGCCCGCCGTGATGTTGCCCCACTGGTCCAACCCGCCTACCTGCAACTCGCACCGCCTGGTCCGGAAGAGATGCAGGAAGTCGTACGCCTGGAGCAACATGTAGCTGAACTCCGTGTACGAGATCCCTTCCTGCAGGCGGGACTTCACCGATTCCTTCTGGAGCATGTAGCTCACGGTGAAGTGCTTGCCCACGTCCCGCAGGAAGGGGATCAGCAGCGTGGGACGCAGCCATTCGGCGTTGTCCACCATCTCCGCGTCGCGCGGCCCGGCGCCGAAATCCAAAAACCGCGCGAACTGCGCGCGCTGGCGGGCGACGTTCTCGTCGACCGCGTCCTGATCCAGCAGCGGCCGCTCGGTGCTCTTGCCGCTCGGATCGCCGATCAATCCCGTGCCACCGCCGAGCACCAGGAGCGGTTTGCCGCCGGCCCGCTGGAGATGCGCGAGCAGCATGACCGGCACCAGGTTGCCGATCTGCAGGCTCCGCGCCGTCGGGTCGAAGCCGGCGTAGCCAGTGATGGATCCTTTGGCGAGACGATCGGGGAGGCCGGGTGTGGCGTCCGCGAGCAGACCGCGCCACCGGAGCTCGTCGAGCAATCCCTGCATGGGCGCGAAGGTTACGCGCGCCCCAAACCGCTGGCAAGCTGGCCCGGGCCCGCGTAGGTTACAACGCGGAGGAAGACGATGAGATCCTGGCGCAGGGCACCACAAGTCCACGAGAAACCCACCCTCGTGACCCGCTTCGTCGACTGGCTCGCCGGCAACCGCGGCCCCCTGATCATGGGCGGGTTCGTGGGTCTCGGCCTCGGCCTCGGCATGGCGATCGGCTCCTGGAACCGCGCGTGTGCGGGAAACGCCTGCCCCTCCATCGTGCAGCTCGACGACTACCGACCCACCCAGGCCACCAAGGTCTACGCCGCGGACGGCCGGCTCATCACGGAAGTCGGCCAGGAGCGCCGTACCGTGCTCGGCGTCGACGAGATCGCGCCGTCACTGCGCGCCGCGTTCATCGCGGTCGAGGACAAACGATTCTACGATCACGACGGCATCGACTTCTGGCGCGTGCTGGGCTCCGTGAAGGCGAACATCCTGGCGCTGGGGTACGCCCAGGGTTTCTCCACCATCACGATGCAGCTCGCGCGGAACATCTTCCCGGAGAAGCTGGAGCGCGCCAAGTCGATTCGCCGCAAGGTGCGGGAAATGCGGGTGGCGCTGGAGCTGGAGCGCACCTTCGGCAAGGACCGCATCCTCGAGCTGTACCTCAATCAGATCTACTTGGGCGGCAGCGCCTACGGCGTCGAGGCGGGCGCCCGGAAGTACTTCGGCAAGTCGGCGCGCGACGTGAACCCCGCCGAGGCGGCACTCCTCGCCGCGATCGCCAACGTCCCCGGCGACTACGATCCCCGCCGGCACCCGGACCGCGCGCTCAAGCGTCGCAATCTGGTGCTGAACCTGATGGAACGGCAGAACTACCTCTCGGAGGACGCGGCGGAGCGCTGGAAAGCCTACCCCATCGAGCTCAGCTCACGGGAGGACTTCTACGACGTCGCCCCGTACTTCGTGGACTGGGTCCGCCAGACGCTGTACGACCGGTTCGGCGGTGAGGCGGTGCGCGAGCGGGGATATCGCGTCTACACCACGCTGGATCTCGACCTGCAGCTCGCCGCCGAGCGTGCCGTCGAGCAACAACTGCAGCGCATCGAGAGCGGCGATCTCGGCCGCTATGGCCATGCGACGTACGGCGAGTTCCTCGAGGGTGAGGAGGAGTCCCAGGGGAAGCTGTCGAACACGCCGTATCTACAGGGTGCGCTGGTCACCCTCGAGGCCCGCACCGGCTACGTGCGGGCCCTGGTGGGCGGTCGCGACTTCACGCACTCGGAGTTCAACCGGATCACCCAGGCGCGGCGCCAGGCCGGCTCGACGTTCAAGCCGTTCGTCTACGCGGCGGCGGTGCGCGCCGGGCGCCCGGCCAGCTACGTCATCAACGACCAGCCGGTCAGCGTGATGCAGAACGACACGCTGCCCTGGGAGCCGCAAAACTTCGACGGCACCTTCATCGGACCGATGACCATGCGCCGCGGCCTGTACCTCTCGCGCAACCTCGTGGCGATCCGCATGGGCATGGAGCTGGGCGTTCAGACGGTCGTCGGCGAGGCCGCGCGGTTCGGGCTGTCCACCCGGCTCCCGGCGTTCCCGTCGCTGTACATCGGCGCCGCGGACGTCCTCCCGCTCGAGATGGCGTCCGCGTACACCACGTTCGCGAACCTGGGGGTGCGCGCGGCCCCCGTCGGCATCCTCCGTGTGGAGGACGCCGCCGGCAACATCGTGTGGGAGCCGCAGGTCCGGCGCGACGACATCATGGACCGCGAACACGCGTGGATCCTCACGAGCATGCTCACCGACGTGGTGGACCGCGGGACCGCGTACACGGCGGTCAGGGCCCTGGGCGACTTCCGGCACGCCGCCGGCGGCAAGACCGGCACCACGAACGACGGCACCGACGTGTGGTTCATCGGATTCACGTCCGAACTGGTCACCGCGGTGTGGGTGGGGTTCGATATCCCGCTGAAGATCATGGCCAACGCGCAGGGCGGCCGTCTCGCGGCGCCCGCGTGGGCGACGTACATGAACGAGGTATACGAGCGCCGCCCCGCCCCCGGCGGCTGGCAGCGCCCCCCAAGCCTCATCGCGCGCGAGGTCGACGTCACGACCGGGATGCTCACCACCGCGTTCTGCCCGCGCCAGGAGCGGCAGTGGGAGTGGTTCATCCCCGGCACCGAGCCGCACGATCGTTGCCCGGTCCACAACCCCTTCCTGCGGGGAATCTCCGCGGCGCCGCGCTCCCCCGCCGACGGCGGAGACCGGCGCTGACCCTTCGGCGGATCACCGCCGGACTCGTCTGGCCCGTTACGTCTCCCCCCATCCCGAACGGCGCCCTGCTCGTCGACGATGCCGGGTGCATCGCGGCGGTGGGGCCGGCCGCCGCGGTGCCCGAGCCGCCCGGCGTCCCGACCCACGCCTATCCGCGCGCGCTGCTGCTTCCGGGGTTCGTGAACGTCCACACCCACCTCGAGCTCCACCACCTCCGGGGGGCCGTGCCGGAGGCGGACTTCGTGGACTGGCTCCAGCACATCCGCCGCGTGAAGGAGCGGTCGGACGAGGCGGCGTACCTCGAGGCCGCCCTCGAGGGCGTCCGCGAGGCGTGGCGGTACGGTACCACCACGGTGGCCGATACCGGCACCAGCGGCGCCACCGTGCGGGCGCTCGCCCAGCTCGGGGGGCGGGGGATCTACTATCACGAGGTGATCGCACCCCACCCGCTCCAGGCGCGCACGGCATATCGCCGGCTGGCAGCCGCCGTCGAGCGGCTCGTTCGCGAGGCGTCGCCCTCGGTGCGCATCGGCGTGTCGCCCCACGCGCCGTATACGGTGGCCCCGCGGCTGGTGACTCGCGTCGCCCGGTTCGCCCGGGCGCACGGCCTGCCGGTCGCGGCCCACGTCGCCGAATCGCGCGCCGAATCGCAGTTCATCACGGCGGGGAGTGGGCCGTTCGCGCAGCTATGGCGCTCCCGGTTCATCCCTCTCCCGGGCGGCGCGCGCTCGCCCGTCGCGTATTGCGATCGGCTCGATCTCCTGGGGACCGATTTCCTGGCCATCCACGTCGTCCAGACGGACGCCGAGGACGCGGCGACGCTGGCGCGGCGCGGCTGCGCGGCGGCCATCTGCGTGCGGTCCAATGCGCGTCACGGTCACGGAACGCCGCCCGTCCGCCGGCTGTGGGACGCCGGCGTCCGGCTCGGCCTGGGGACCGACTCGGTCGCGAGCGTCGCGGACCTCGACCTGCTCGCCGAGGCCCGGGCGGTGCGCGCGCTCGCCGACCTCACGGCCGAGCAGACCGTGCAGTTGCTCACGTTCGAGGGCGCTGAGGCGCTGGGGATGGCCCATCGGGTGGGCTCGCTCGACGTCGGAAAGTGGGCCGACCTCTGCGTGCTCCGGGCGCCGGCAGCGTCCGACGACCCAGCCGGCTCCATCGAAGCGATCCTGGCGACCGGATCGCCCGGCATCGTCGCGACGTACGTTGCGGGGCGCCGCGTGCACCGGGCCGGGCGGGCCGATGAGGGGGGCGGCGTTAGATTGCGATCGGACTTCCCACCCAAGCGATCATGAAGACGCGACGTCAGGCCGCCATTCTCCGGATCGTCCGCAGCGAGCCGATCCGCAGCCAGGAACGGCTCCGGAAGCGGCTCAAGGCGGAGGGATTCGACGTCACGCAGGCGACGCTCTCCCGCGACATCCACGAGATGCGGCTCGTGAAAACGGTCGATGCCGACGGTGCGGCCCGCTATGCCCCGCGGCCCGAAGGCGACGTGCTGCGGCCCACCCTGGAGCAGCTGGCCCCCGCGCTGCTCGTGTCGCTCGACGGCGTCGGGAACCAGCTCGTGATCCGCACGCCCGCGGGGAGCGCCAACGCCCTGGCGAGCGCGCTCGACCGCCAGGGATGGAAGGACGTGGTCGGAACCATCGCCGGCGACGACACGATCCTCATCCTCACCCGCTCCGACCGCGCCCGCCGGGACCTGGTGCGGCGGCTCGAGCGGCTGGCCGGCGCCACGGAGGGTTGACGCCTCACCCCGGTTTGGTATGTTCATGCACTATCATGCATGAATATGCCAACTCGATGACCATCCCCCTGGCCCCCCGCTCCGGCGGCCGTCCCCGTCTCGTCCTGGCCGACGCGCCGACCCGCCGCGTGACCGTCCACAAAATCGCGTCGGCCACCTGTGGGCGGATCGCCGCCCACCAGGTGGAGGTGGGCCCCGGCGGCCCCGCCCGGCCCGGCGACGTCGTCGTCGTGGAAGCCCTCGAGGAGAAGCGCGTCTACGACCAGCTCGAGCTGATCGGGGGGCGGCTGGCGCACGTCTCGCCGGGCGACGTCATCGCGGGCACGCTGGGCGACCGCTATGCCTTGCGGGGCTTCGTCGGGCACTGCCCCGACACCGTCCAGGTCGGCGACATCCTCCACGTGCTCAACCTCGGCGGCGTGATCGGCGTCGCCACCTCGGCCAACGAGGATCTGGGTAAGCCGCTCCGCGTGCGGGTGATCGGGTTTGCGCAGCGGCGGGGGTGCGTGGTGAACATCCGGGACGGCGCCGTGCCGGCCGCGGACCGCCTCGACCACCGGCTCCCGGTTGTGGTGGTGGCGGGGACGTGCATGGCCGCGGGGAAGACGCGCGCCGCCTGCGAGATCACGGCGGGCCTCACCCAGCGCGGCCTCCCGGTGGGTGGCGTGAAGCTGTCGGGCGTGGCCGCGCTCCGGGATACCCTGAACATGGAGGACCACGGGGCCGTGCGGGCGCTGAGCTTTCTCGACGCGGGCCGGCCGTCCACCGTCGGCCTCGGAGACGTGGCGCAGATGGCCAAGGGCCTCCTCAACGCCGTGGCAGCCGCGGGCGCCCGCGTGATCGTGGTCGAGATGGGCGACGGCATCATCGGCGGGTACGGCGTCGCGTCGTTCTACGCCGACACCGAGCTGCGCGCCGCCATCACCGTGCACGTCATGTGCGCCAACGACCTGGTGGCGGCCTGGGGAGCCACCGAGCTGGCCCGGTCCGCGCTGCGCCGCCCCGTCGACGTCATGTGCGGTCCCGCCACCGACAATGAAGTGGGCGTCCGCTACGTCGAGCAGGATCTCGGCGTCGCCGCGGTGAACGCCCGCACGGCCCCCGCCCGCCTCGTCGATCTCGTCGCCGCCCGCTGCGGCGTCACCGCCGGCCGATGATCCGGGCCGCCGTCTATGGCGCCGGCGGCTACGTCGGCGCCGAGTTGTTGCGTCTGCTGGTCCAGCACCCCGACGTCACGCTGCGCCAGGCCACCTCGCGCGAGCCCGGGCGCCGCGTCGACGCCGCGCACGCCGGTCTCCGTGGCGTGTGCCACCTCGACTTCGCCTCCACCAGTCCCGACGCGCTCGAGCCCGACCTCGATGCCGTGTTCCTGGCGCTCCCCCACGGCGAATCGACCGCCGCGGTGTCGGCGATCCGCACGCGCTGCCCCCGGGCGCGGCTGTTCGACCTCGCCCAGGACTTCCGCACCGGCCACGAGGCGGACGGCTGGGTGTACGGCCTTCCCGAGATCGCGCCGGCGGCGCTCGCGGATGCGAGCCTGGTGTCGTGCCCCGGCTGCTTCGCCACCGCGGTGCTGCTGGCCACGATGCCCGCCGTGGCGTGCGGTCCCGCGCCGCGCCGGATCATCGTGGACGCCAAGACCGGGTCGTCAGGCAGCGGCGCCGCGCCGAGCGCGGGGACGCATCACCCCGAGCGCGCCGGCACCCTGCGGGCCTACAGCGTCTTCGGCCACCGGCACGAGGCCGAAATCCTCGCGACGTGGTCGCGCGCGGCGGGACCGGCGGCGCCCCGGATCGCGTTCGTGCCGCAGTCCACGCCGTTGGTACGCGGCATCTACGCGTGCTGTTATCTCGTGTACGACGACGCGGCGCCGGATCTCGAGGGCATCTACCGCCGCGCGTACGCCGCCTCGCCGTTCGTCCGCGTGCTCGCCGAGCCCCCGAACGTGCTCGCGGTCCGGGGCACGAACAACGCGGATCTGTACGTGCGTCAGGACGGCGACCTGGCGGTCGTGATCGCCGCGATCGACAACCTGGTGCGGGGCGCCGCGGGCCAGGCGGTGCAGTGCATGAATCTGGCGTTCGGACTGCCCGAGACGCGCGGGTTGCTGCTCGCCGCGGCCGTCCCGTGACGATCCCGGCGGCGTCGGTCCGGCTGCAGGACCTCGCCCGGCGCACCGCGCAGACCGAGCTGGACGTGTACCAGCGCCTGCCGTTCGAGCCGGTGCGCGGGCGGGGATGCTACCTCTCCGACGAGGACGGGCGCGAGTACCTCGACTTCTACGGCGCGCACGCGGTAGCGCTGGTGGGGCACGGGCATCCGCGCGTGACGGCAGCGGTCGCGCGCGAGGCCGCATCCCTCTTGTTCTATTCGAGCGTGGCGCACTCGCGGTTGCGCGTCGAGGCGGGCGAGCGGCTGCTGGCCCACGCCCCGTACGCGGATTCGCGGCTCTTTCATTGCTGCTCCGGCGCCGAAGCGAACGAGGTGGCGATCAAGCTCGCGCGAAAATCGACCGGCCGGCGTCGGGTGGTATCGTTCGACGGAGCGTTCCACGGTCGGACCGCCGCGGCCCTGGCGGCGTGCGGCATCGAGCGCTACCGGGCCACGTCGGGTCCGGTCACCGTGCCGCACCACGTGCACGTCCCGTTCGGCGATGCGGGCGCGCTGGATCGCGCCGTGGATCGGGACACCGCCGCCATCCTCTGCGAACCCATCCAGTCGCTCGCCGGCGTGCGCACGGCGTCCCGCGAGTTCTTCGCGGAGATGGCCCGGATCGCCGCGGCGCGGGCGGCGCTGCTCGTGTTCGACGAGGTCCAGACCGGGCTCGGGCGGACCGGCGCATTCTTCTACGCCGAGACGGCGGGGGTACGGCCGGATCTGATGACCCTGGGAAAGGGCCTCGCGGGCGGGCTTCCAGCGGCCGCGGTGATCGTGGCGCCGCACGTGGCGGAGCACGTGCGGTCCGGCGATCACGGCTCCACGTTCGGTGGCGGCCGGGTGGTGATGGCCGCGATGGGCGCTACGCTCGACATCATCGACGACGAAAGCCTGGTCGACAACGCCCGGACGATGGGCCGCCTCCTGGCCGACCGCCTCGGCGGGCTTCCCGGCGTCGTCGCGGTCACCGGCGCCGGACTCCTGGTGGGCGTCGTCCTGGACCGCCCCGCCAAGGGGGTGCAGGACGCCCTGTTTCAGGAGCGGGTGCTCGCGGGGACCGCGGTCGACCCGCACGTACTTCGGCTGTTGCCCCCCCTGGTCGTCGGCGCTGAGGAGATCGAGGCGTTCACGGCGGCTCTCGACGAGGCGCTCCGCGCCACGCGTCCCATGCCGATCCTCTCATGACCGGTCCCGTCGTGGTGAAGCTAGGCGGCGAGCTGGTGGCCAAGCCGCGCGGGCTCGCCGGCCTGGCCACGGCGCTGGCGCGGGCGGCCCGGGATGGAGCGTCGCTTGTCGTGGTGCACGGCGGGGGACCGCAGGTGAGTGCCCTGTCCAAGCGGCTGGGGGGGCGCCCCGTGCTGGTTCATGGCCGGCGCGTCACCGACGCGGTCGCGTTGGAGGCGGTGAAGCTGGCGCTGGCCGGGAAGATCCGGAGCGAGATCGTGGCGGCGCTCCAGGCGCGCGGCGGCCGTGCCGTGGGGGTGAGCGGCATCGACGCCGGGACGCTCCAGGTGCGGCGCCGGCCGGTGGTCGCGGTGCCCGACGGCGCCACGGTGCGGCGCGTGGACTTTGGGTACGTCGGGGACGTGCACGGCGTGGATTCTTCCCTCGTGCGGCACCTCTTGCGGGAGGGCTACCTCCCGGTCTTCGCCCCGCTCGGCGCCGACCGGACGGGCACGATCCTCAACGTCAACGCCGATACGGTCGCCGCGGCGTTGGCGATCGCGCTCGGGGCCGCGCGCCTGGTCGTGCTCACCGGCGTTCCCGGCGTGTACCGCGACTTCCCCAACCGGCGCGGCCGCGAGCGCGAGCTGACGGTGGCCGACGCCGAGCGGTTCCTCGCGACGGGGGCGGCGGCCGGGGGCATGCGCCCGAAGCTCGCGGCGTGCGTGGCCGCCGTCCGCGGTGGGGTGGCGGAAGCCCGGATCGCCAGCGGGCGCTCCGCGCGCGCCGTGCACGGGGCCGTGGTCGGCCTGGCGGGGGCGGGAACCAGGGTGAGCATGGGCGGGGTTGACGCACCCCGCGTGAGCGAATAATTATGCGTCGCACTGTATACTGAGGATGGTGGCGATGGAACCGGTGGTCGTGCTGGCGTATTCCGGCGGGTTGGACACTTCGGCGATCGTCCCATGGCTGCGGGACGTGCACGGCGCCCGCGTGATCTGCTACGTCGCGGACGTCGGGCAGGGGGCCGACGACCTGCGCGGCATCGAGACCAAGGCGATGCTCTCGGGCGCCGCCGGCTGCGTCGTGGAAGACCTGCGGGAGGAGTTCGTGACCGGGTTTGTGTTCCCCACGGTGCGGGCCGGAGCGGTTTATGCCAGGACGTACCTCCTGGGAACGGCCATGGCCCGGCCCCTGATCGCCGCCCGGCAGGTGGCCGCCGCGCGAGCGCACGGCGCCGAAGCGGTGGCGCACGGGTGCACGGGCAAGGGCAACGACCAGGTCCGCTTCGAGCTCACGTTCCAGGCGCTCGCGCCGGATCTCCGCGTCATCGCCCCGTGGCGCGAATGGGAGTTCCGCGGCCGGGAGGATCTCGTCGCCTATCTCCAGCGTCACGGCGTGCCGGTCCCCGGTGGCATCCAAGCCCCGCCGTTCTCGCGCGACCGGAATCTGTGGCATTGCTCGCACGAGGGTGGGATCCTGGAGGATCCGGGGGCCGAGCCGCCCGCCGATCTGTTTCTCCTCACCGCCGATCCGGTGCGTGCACCGGCCCGTCCGGACGATGTGCTGATCGAGTTCGACGAGGGCCTGCCGGTGGCGGTCGACGGGGCACCGCTGGGGCCGGTCGCCTTGATCGAGCGCCTCAACGAGATCGCGGGTGCCCACGGCGTGGGCCGCGCCGACGTGGTGGAAGACCGGCTCGTGGGCATGAAGTCACGCGGGATCTACGAGACGCCGGGCGGCACCGTGCTGCGCGAGGCGCACCGCGCACTCGAGCAACTGGTTCTCGACCGCCGCCTCCTGGCGCTCAAGGACGATCTCGCGGCCCGGTACGCCGATTTGGTCTACGAGGGGCGCTGGTGGACCACGGAACGGGAGGCGCTCGACGCGCTCGTCGACGTGACGCAGCGGCCGGTCACCGGCACGGTGCGAGTCCGCCTGTTCAAGGGGACGGCGGCGGTGGTGTCCCGGACGAGCCCCCACTCTCTGTACTCGGACCGGTACGCCACCTTCGGCGCCGACGCGATCTATGACCACGCCGACGCCGCCGGCTTCATCCGGCTATTCGGGCTGCCCGTCCGCATCGCCGCGGAGACGCGCGGAGCGGAAGCGGGGCGCGCGGCCGTGATGTCGCGGGCCGGCACCGCCGACGGACGATGAGCGCGACGATGCCGTCCACCCCGGCCGCCCAGCCCGTCCACGCCATGTGGGGCGGCCGGTTCCAGCGGGGGCCCGCCGACGCCTTCGCGCGGCTGAACCACAGCCTGCCGCTCGATCTGCGGCTGTGGCCGCACGACGTGCGGGCGGCGAGGGCATGGGTGGTGGCGCTCGCCGACGTGGGCGTGCTGGACGAGGCCGAGGAGGTCACCCTCCTGCGGGGCCTGGATCAGGTGGGTCGGCGGCTCGCCGCGGGCGAAGGGGTGGGGGCCGGGGACGAAGACGTCCACACGCTGGTGGAGCGCCTGCTGTATGAGGAGTGCGGGTCCGTGGCCGGCAAGCTCAACACCGGTCGGTCGCGGAACGATCAGGTCGCCACCGATCTCAGGCTGTGGACGCTCGAGGCGCTGGAGGCTGTCGATAGCGAGGTCGCGGCGCTCGGCCAGGCATTGCTCGGGCAGGCGCGGGACGGCGTGGATCTCCTCCTCCCCGGCTACACCCACGGGCAACCGGCGCAACCGGTGCGCTGGGGATACGTCCTCCTGGCCCATGCGTGGCCTCTGGCCACCGACCGGAAGCGGATCGACGACGTGCGGGACCGCGTCGCGGAGCTGCCGCTGGGCTCCGGCGCCGTCGCGGGATCCGCGATCCCGGTGAATCGCATCCTGCTCAAGGAAACCCTCGGCTTCCGGCGGGTCGCGCCCAACGCCCTCCATGTCACCGGCGACCGGGATTTCATCGCGGAGGCGTTGTTCGCGCTCAGCATGGTGTCGGTACACGTCTCGCGGCTCGCCAGCGAGTTGCTGACTTACTCGTCGGTCGAGCACGGGTTCGTGCGCCTGCCGGACGAGTTCTGCAGCGGGTCGAGCCTGCTGCCGCAGAAGCGCAATCCCGACGTCCTGGAGCTCGCGCGGGCCAAGTCCGCACGGGTGCTCGGGGACCTCATCGGTCTCCTCGCCCTGGTGCGCTCGCTGCCGGCCGGCTACAGCAAGGATCTCCAGGAGGACAAGGCGTTTCTGTTCGGTGCGTTCGACACGGTGCTTGCGGTGCTTCCCGCCATGCGCGGGGCCGTGGCGGGCATGGTTCCCCGCCCCGAACGCATGGCGGCGGCGCTCGATCCCAGCCTGTTGGCGACCGATCTGGCCGAGGGTCTATGCGCCACGGGCGTACCGTTTCGCGAGGCGCACCGCGTGGTGGGGGCCCTCGTCCGCGAAGCCGAGCGACTCGGCGTGCCGCTGAATGCGCTGCCCCTCGACGTGGCACGGGCGGTTCATCCCGGCCTCGAGGGGTCGATCGCGCGCGGCTTGGAATGGGAGGACTCGGTTGAGCGTCGCGGGACGCCGGGGGGATCGTCACGGGCGGCCGTGGTCACGCAGATTGAGGACCTCGGGCGACGATTCGGAGGTGCCATGGAGTGATCGGAAGGTGGGACACCGCGGCGGCGGCGCCGGTGCGCCACGATGAAGCTGCGGCGTCGTCGGACCGGGCGTGGTGTGAACCCGCTCGTCCCCTCCCTGACGAGTTGCCCTGCTAGGTAGCAGGGTGCCCGACGAGCCGCAGCTTCCCGAGTGTTGCCGTAGCGACCCTTACGCGGCGGCGGCGACCGGGGTTTCACGCCGGCGTCGCCGTTCTGTCATGCGCTTCTGACGTATAGATGCCACGCACCCTCAAAGGGTTGCAGTCCGGTTCGTAATACGCAATTTCTTGCGCGCAAGTTCGGGTTTATGCACCCGAACCCAACAAGCCCAGCTTGCCCACCCTGGTAAATAACGCAATACTGGACAAGAAGATAAGCGAACGCAACGCTCCCCCCTTAGCGGCGGCACAGCGGTTGCCCCTTTGCGGGCCATCGAACGCTGCTGGTCCGCTCAGTCGGTGGGAGCACCGGCGCTCAAGCGGGAGTCGGCGGGACGGGCCCGGGACTCCGGCGGGCGGCTCAGCGTGGAGGAGACGCATGGTCAAGCACATCGATCCGCGAGCGGGGTTCACGATCATCGAGGTGGTGATGGTGGCCGTGCTGATCGGGCTGGTCGCGGTGATCGCCCTCCCGCGGATCAACGTGACGCGATATCAGATCGACAGCGGCATGCGGAGCCTGGGCTCCGGCATGCAGGCGGCACAGCGGAGGGCGATCAGCCGCCAGCACGACATCATCGTCTTCTTCGACGTGAACAACCAGATCGTTCGCGTGCACGAAGATCGGGACAACAACGGCCAGGTCGACACCGGCGAGCTGATTCGGGCCTTGCCGATTGGCGACAAGGTCGTGCTCGGGCGCGGGAATGCCCCCGCGCATCCGATCGGCGCCGGGCCGGTGACGTTCACGAAGCAAATCAGCAACATCCCGGCGGTGACGTTTCACCGGAACGGGGCGGCGAGCGAGCAGGGTGGCGTGTATATGACGTCACGCCGGGCGCTCAATACCGGCGCGCACCCCGAGGATACCCGCCTCCTCGAGATCGAGCGGGCCACCGGCCGGGTCTCGTGGCATCGCTACACGGGCTCCGCGTGGGAAAGGGAGTTCTAATGCAGACGGAACGCGGATTCACACTCATCGAGATCATGATCGCGCTGGTGATCCTCACCGTGGTGATTCTCGGTATGGCGACGGCGGCGGCGCAGGTCGTCCACGTGGTGACGGTGACCGACCGCAATACCGCCGCCATCCAGCTGGCCGACAGCCGGATCGAAGAGATCCAGCTCGACCCCGACTACAACGGCATGGACACGACATACGTCGGCACGGAGACCAACTTCCCCTCGCTGGCGGGTTACATCCGGCAGACGCAGATCAACCACGTGGGGGGACTCGGCCAGACGACCGACTACCGGAAGATCACGGTCACGGTCACCGGCCCCGGATTGACGCAGCCCATCAAGCGCACTGTGACGGTGGCGGCCCCATGAAGAAGACATCCAGCGGTATGACGCTCATCGAGATGCTGGTGGCCATGACGGTGTTCAGCGTCGTCATGGCCGGCGCGTTCGCGGTTCTGCGGTCGGAGAGCGGGGGGATGCGGCTCGGCGCCGAGCGGGCCGACGCGTTGCAGAACATCCGCTTCACGGCCAATCTGCTCGAGCTGGACCTGCGCACGCTCGGCTCGAACGTGCCCGACGAGCAGCCGTTCCTGATCTACGCGGGGTCGGACGTCGTCGCGTTCAACGCCGACTACACGTCCAACGTGGACGATCCCTACGCGGTGTATTACGACCCGGACGCCCCCACGGGGTCCGTGACGGCGCTGACCGCCGACCGGGCCTTCACGTTCCCGAATACGTCGTTCTCGTATCCGGACACGTCGTATAGCGGCGGGGGAGGCGTCCTCAACTCGCCGGCCGAGACGATCATCTTCTTCTTCACGCCCGACTCGTCCACGGCCCGGACGGACGACTACGGCCTGTTCCGGCAGGTGAACACCGACCCCCCGGAGCTGGTGGGGCGCGACATCCTGCAGACGCCGGGCATGCCGTTCTTCCAGTACTATCGCGTGCAGTCGCCGCAAAGCGCGCCCGCGTACGTCGAGGAGCTGCCGGACTCGGCGCTCCCGATCACCCACTGGGTGCCGGCCCACGGCGCGCCCGGCGATACGGCGGGCGCGGCGCTGATCGACAGCATCCGCGGCATGCGGGTGAACCTGACCGTCACCAACGGCCGGACGGGCGACGCGGAGCATACGAGGGCCCTGTCGCGGCTGATCCGGCTGCCCAACGCCGGGCTCGCCGTGAAGAAGAGCTGCGGCGACGAGCCGCTCCTCGGGATCGTGACGTTTCTCGCGACGCCGGGTGTCAATGCGGCGCTCGATCCCATCATCACGCTGACGTGGACCTCCGCGACGGACGAGGCGTCCGGTGAAGAGGACGTGACGCGTTACGTGATCTGGCGGCGGATCACGGGTGACCCCGACTGGGGCGATCCGTACCTCAGCATTCCACCCGGCAACACGACGTACACGTACACCGACGAGGCGGTGACGGCCGGGACCTCGTACGACTACGCGCTGGCGGCGCAGGACTGCACGCCGTCGCTCTCCCAATTGGCTCTGGCGGGACCGGTGGTCCCGTAACGCGAAGGAAGGAAACATGACGATCCGACACCGATTGCGCGACGAGCGCGGCATCGCCCTGGTGGTGGTCCTGTTGGTGGCCTTGGCGGTGGCCGCCATCTCCTTGGGCGCCGGCATGCTGACGTCGAACACGTCGGCCATCAATCTCTACAGCGACCGCCTCAGCGTGCTCGAGGCGGCGGCCGAGGCCGGCCTGGAGGAGGCGCGCTCGCGCTTGAACGGCGACCGTTCGCTCTATCCCCAAACGGACTACGTCACGCTCGAGGACGGCGCGTGGGTGACCGACGCGTCCGGCTCGCCCATCCCCAACGTCCGCCGCTCGCTCTATGCCGGGCCGACGGGGATCACGTCGGGACAGTACGGCGTGTTCGGCAGCCTCGTGGCCGTGGTGGAGGACAACTTCGGCAACAAGATCGTCCGGCGCCTGGAGGTGTTCCAGGAGAGCTTCGCCAAGTACGCGTACTTCACGGACAACGAGGGCGGCAACATCTACTTTGGCGGTGGTGACCAGATCTTCGGACCGCTGCACACGAACGACCAGATGAAGATCCACAGTACGGGCGCCACGTTCCACAGCACCGTAGAGACCGCAGAGGATGTGTACCAGGAGCAATACGGCACGTTCAAGCAGGGCTACATCGAGTATGGCCGCTACATCCCGATGCCGGAGACGGCGGAGCTGACCCGGTTGCAGACGCAGGCCGCGGCCGGGTTCACGACCATCGTGGGCAACTCCAACGGCGGGCACGGCGAGGCCACTACGCGCATCGAGTTCGTGGCCATCGACCTGAACCTCGACGGAGACGTCACCGACGATAACGAGGGGTTCATGAAGGTCTACCAGGCCTTGAACAACCCGAACTGGGTCACGGCGGACCTGACCGTGTCGTCGATGCAGAACATGGTGAACTGCGGCGATTTCTGGAATCACGGCGGTCGGTTCCGGCGTGCAAACGAGCACTCGATCGACGGGCACACTTGGAGCCAGGGCCTGGCCCACGGGAGCCGGCGCTGCTACCTGGGCGGCCACGACTCGATCTGGGGGGGCGTCTTCACCGCCAACGACACGCAGGGCGGTGCGTGGCTCCCGTGGCCAGGGCCGGCAATCACGCATCCGCAGGTGACGGG
>Ga0256864_1000064_pt1 | contig 46049 bp, 38 predicted proteins | sample RVTome_11_FD_187336 | JGI IMG/M metagenome (GOLD analysis project Ga0256864, IMG submission 187336) | Soil microbial communities from uranium-contaminated site in the Upper Colorado River Basin, Wyoming, United States - RVT147D111 HiSeq ... | reverse complement strand
ATGAGGATCAGCGGAAGTGCCGGATCTTCCCCGTCTGGATGAGCGTCGCGGTCTCGAAGACCTCGTCCAGCGTGCCGAATCCGCCGGGGAATACGACGAACGCGTAGGAATACTTCACGAGCATGAGCTTCCGGACGAAGAAGTACCGGAACTCCACCCACCGGTCGAGATAGCGATTGGGGCGCTGCTCCCGGGGTAGCTTGATGTTACACCCCACGGACGTTCCACCCACCTCCTTCGCGCCGCGGTTCGCCGCCTCCATGATGCCCGGCCCGCCTCCAGTCATCACCGCGAGGTCGAGCGCCGCGATGCGCCGGCCCACGTCCCGCGCGAGCGCGTAATAGGGACTGTCCGTATCGAGCCGCGCCGATCCGAACACCGTGACCGCCGGCCCGACGCGATGGAGCCGGCGAAACCCGTAGATACACTCGGCGAAGATGCGCGCTGCGCGGAGGAACTCGAAGCCCCGGGTGCGCGGCCCCGCGAGGAAGCGCTCCTCCTCCGGGCTGCGGGTTCGCTTGCCCCAAGTGGCGGCATCGGGGGCCGGTGTGGGGTCGGGTCTCTCGGGCAAGGTGCTCGGCTCCTGAGCGAGACGTGGGTGCGGGCCGGTCTGGGCTGTGCAACCTAGCGCCACGGCCGCCGGCCAGGGCGCGGCAGGCGGAAGGCACTTGCGGAGTTGGGCGGGTCGCGTATCATACAAACGTATGAATGAGCGAGCTAACGAGACAGACACCCGTGCCCAGCTCATCCGCGCCGGCATCGAGTTGTTCTCCAGCCAGGGGTTCAGCGAGACCTCGGTGCGGGAGCTGACCCGGGCGGCCGTGGCCAACCTGGGAGCGATCACCTACCACTTCGGATCCAAGGCCGCGCTGTACGAGGCCGTGTTCGGCGCCGTGGCCGAGCCGGTCCGCGAGGTGCTCGAGCGCGCCGCCGCCGCGGACGGCCCCCCCATCGATCGGATCGAGCGCTGCGTGCGGGCGCACTTCGCCCATCTCCGGCGGCACCCCGAGCTGCCGCGGCTCATCGTGCGGCAGCTCGCGGGGTCGCGCCCCCTACCCGAGGCCGCGCGGCGCGCGATGCAGGGCAATATCGGCCTGCTCGCCGGACTGATCGCTCAAGGGCAACGGGACGGATCGATTCGCGCGGGAGACCCACGGCACCTGGCGCTGAGCGTGGCGGGACAGCCGATCTTCCTCGCGCTCATGGCGCCGGCGCTGCGCGAGGGTGCGGGGATCGATCCGACCGCGCCCGCCACGCGCAACGACGTGGTCGAGAGCGCGGTCGGCTTCATCCGCGCCGGGCTCGCGGCGCGCAAGGAGGAGCAGGCATGAACGGCAATCATCCGACCGGAACCGTCGGCGTGGCGCTCGCGCTGCTGCTGGCGGTTCCCACGCTGACCCTGGCGCAGGTCCACCCCGACGGCGAACCGGCGACCCCGGGTCCCGCGCTCCGTGCAGCGAGCCAACGCCTCACGCTCCTCGACGCCATCGCCATGGCGCTGGAACAGGTGCCGTCGCTGAAGCTTGCCGAAGCGCGGGAGGACGCTGCCGACGCGGCCGCGGGCGAGGCCCGCGCCGCCTGGTTTCCGACCCTGCACGTGGCGGCCTCGGCGACGCAATTCCAGGAGCCGATGGTGGTCTTCCCCATCCACGGCTTTCAGCCCGGCGAGACGCCCCCGTTCGACGAGACGCTCTTCCAGGCCGGTGCGACGCTCGAGTTCCTGGTGTTCGACGGTGGCGCGCGCGCCGCGCGGGTGCGCAGTGCGCGCGCACGCGTGTCGGCGGCCCGGGCCGGCGTGAGCGTGGCGCGCCAGGAGGTGATCGCGCGGACCGTGCGGGCGTATCTCGACGTGCTCGGTGGGCGCGAGGTCCTCGCCGCCCACTGGCGCCGGATGGACGCGCTGGCCGCGGAGCGCGCGCGCGTGACCCGGCGACTCGAGGCGGGACGCGCGGCGCAGATCGAACTGCTGCGCGTCGAGGCGGCGATGGCGAGCGCGGAATCGGAGCGCGTCCGGCTCGCTTCGAGCCTCGACGTGGCGGAGCGTGACCTGGCGCGGCTGCTCGGCGCCGACCCGGAGGCGACGCGAGCCGATTCGCTCGCCATCGTGGTCTCGCGGGACGCCGACGTGCCGCCGGGCGACGCGCTGGTCGCCCGCGCGCGCGAGGTCAGCCCCATCCTCCAGGGCGCGCAGCGCGAGGTGGCGGCGGCCGAAGCGGTGGGGGCGGCGGCGCGGGGCGCGCGCTGGCCGCGTCTCGACCTGGTGGGGGCGTACGTGGACCGCGGCGCGGCCAGCGGCGAGAACCAGGCCGAATGGAACGTCGGCGTCCAGCTCTCCTACCCCGTGTTCACGGGCGGCGCGGTGGGTAGCCGCATCGCGCGGGCCGACGCGGAGCGCCGTGCCGCCGGCGAGGCGCTGCGCGAGGCGGAGCTGCAGCTCGCGCACGACGTGGAGCGCGCCCGCGCCGCCGTCGCGGAGGCTCGCGCCCGGGTCGCGAGCCTCGAGACGGCGGTGGCGCGCTTCGCGGAGGTGGTACGCATCGAGCAGCTCCGCCTCGCGGTCGGGGCCGCCACCCAGACGGACTACCTGCAGGGAGAGGCGGACCTGTTCGAGACGCGCGCCGCGCTGATCGCCGCGCGTCACGGAGAGATCGGCGCGCGGGTCGAGCTCGCGCGCCTCATTGGTGACCTCGATCCCGCGTGGCTCGCGCGGCAAGTGGAGAGTGGGTCATGAAGGACAAGCGCAGAATCGCCATCCCCATCGTCGTGGCGGCGGCCCTCGGGTCGGTCCTCTGGTTCGCCGTGCTGCGCGACGGGGGCGGTGGAGACGCCGTGATCGCGTCGGGCACCGTGGAGGCCACCGAAGCGCGTCTCGGCTTCCAGGCGCCCGGCCGGATCGAACGGGTCGGGGTGCGGGAGGGCGACGCGGTGACGCAGGGTGCAGAGCTGTCGTGGCTGGATCGCGCGGAAGCCCTGGCGCGTCGCGAGCAGGCCGCCGCGCGCGCCGAGGCCGCGCGCGCGGCCCTCGACGAGCTGGAGCGAGGCTCCCGGCCGGAGGAGATCGCGCAGGCGCGCGCGCAGCGGGACGCCGCGCGGCAGCGGCTCGACGACGCCGAGCGGGACGTCCAGCGCACCACGCTGCTCTTCGAGGGCGGCGCGGTCAGCCGAGAGGCGCTCGACAAGGCGCTCGTGGCCAAGGACGTGGCAGCCGCGCAGATCGAGCAGGCGGAAGAGCAGCTGAACCTCGTGGAAGCCGGCCCGCGCCGCGAGCGGGTCGCGGCCCAGCGCGCGCTGGTGGCGGAAGCACGCGCGGCGGTCGACGTGCTCGACGCCTCGCTCCGCAACCTGACGGTGGTGGCGCCGTTCGACGGCGTGATCACAGTGCGACATCACGAGCCCGGCGAGACCGTGCCGGCCGGGGCTCCGGTGCTCACGCTCATGAACCCGGACGACCGGTGGGTGCGGATCTACGTGCGGGAGGACCGGATCGGCGCGGTGAAGCTCGGCGCCGCCGCGACGATCGTGTCCGATACCTATCCCGAGAAGACGTATCGCGGTGAGGTCATGTTCATCGCGTCCGAGGCGGAGTTCACCCCCAAGAACGTCCAGACCACCGAGGAGCGGGTGAAGCTGGTGTACGCCGTGAAGGTGCGGGTGACGGGCGATCCGGATCGCGACCTCAAGCCCGGCATGCCCGCCGACGTCCGCCTCGAGCTCGAGGCCCCGTGACCCAACACGCCGTCCGGGTAGAGGGTTTGACACGCCGCTTCGGCGCCTCTGTCGCGGTGGACGGCATCGCCTTCACCGTGGCCCCCGGCGAGCTCTTCGGTCTGGTCGGACCCGACGGCGCGGGAAAGACCACCACGCTTCGCATGCTCGCGGGGGTGTTGCGCCCCAGCGAGGGGGACGCGGTGCTCGAGGGGGTGAGCGTCGCCCGCGAGCCGGAGCGGGTGAAACACTCCATCGCCTACATGTCGCAGCGCTTCGGGCTCTACGCCGACCTGACGGTCCTCGAGAACCTCTCGTTCTACGCGGACCTGTACGAGGTGCCGCGCGACGAACGTCCGGGGCGTCTCGAGCGGTTGTTCCGCTTCTCCAACCTCGCCCCGTTTCGCGATCGGTTGGCGGGACAGCTCTCGGGAGGGATGAAGCAGAAGCTGGGCCTCTCCTGCGCCCTCATCCACCAGCCCCGGATCCTGCTGCTCGACGAGCCCACGCTCGGTGTCGATCCCATCTCCCGGCGCGATCTCTGGCTCATCGTGCACGAGATGGTCGCCGAGGGCGTGACGGTGGTAGTCAGTACGTCTTATCTCGACGAGGCCGAGCGGTTCGACCGCGTCGCGTTCCTGCACGAAGGCCGCATCGTCGCGCTCGATACGCCGGCTGCGCTCAGAGGCGCCGCCGGCGGCGTGATCTTCGCGGTCGCCGCCGCCGACCTCCGCGGCGCGCGCGACCGGCTGCGTCGTATCGCCGAGGTGCGTCGGGCCACTGTCTTCGGCGACCGCCTCCACGTGGTCGCCGGGAGCGCGGACGACGGCGACCGCATTGCGCGCGCTCTCACGGACGAAGGGATGGACGGAGTCGAGGTGCGCCGGATCGAGCCCACGCTCGAGGACGTCTTCATCGATCACGTGACGGCGAAGGCCGGATGACGGCCGTCGTGGCGGAAGACCTGACCAAGACGTTCGGCGATTTCATCGCTGTGGATCGCGTCACGTTCACCGTGGAGTCCGGCGAGATCTTCGGATTCCTCGGACCCAACGGGGCGGGGAAGACGACGACCATCAAGATGATGGCCGGTCTGGTTCCCCCGACCTCGGGACGGGGCGCGGTGGCCGGCCACGACATCCGCACCGAGTCGGCGGCCATCAAGCGCAGCATCGGGTACATGTCGCAGCTCTTCTCCCTCTACGGCGACCTGACCGTCGAGGAGAACATCGCGTTCTTCTCCCGCCTCTACGGCGTGCCGCGGCCGCGCCGGGCCGCGCGCCGCGACTGGGTGCTCAAGACCGCGGGGCTGGGCGACCAGCGGCGCCGCTTGACGGCCGACCTACCGCTTGGCTGGAAGCAGCGCCTGGCGCTCGGCTGCGCCGTGCTGCACGAGCCGCCGATCCTGTTTCTCGACGAGCCGACGTCGGGCGTCGATCCGATCACCCGCCGGCGCTTCTGGGATCTGATCAATCGGCTGGCGGACGGCGGGACGACGGTGTTCGTGACGACCCACTACATGGAGGAGGCGGAGTACTGCCACCGCCTCGCCCTCATGAATCGCGGGCGGCTGATCGCGCTCGATGCCCCCTCGTCCCTCCGCGGCGCAGCGGGCGAGCCGCTCCTCGAGGTCGAGACCGACGACCCGGCGCGCACCGTCGCGGCGTTGCGTGGGGCGCCGGGCGTGGTGGACGCCGCGATGTTCGGCCGTGCCGTGCACGTGGCCGTCCAGGATCCGCGCGCCGGCCGCGCGGCCGTGGCGGCCGCGCTCGGAGAGCACGGCCTGACCGCCACGCGCGTGGCGGAGGTGGCACCCACGCTCGAGGACGTGTTCGTCGCCCTGGTCCGCGCCGAGGGCGGCGCGCCGGTCGAGTGACGCCGTGTTGAGCCGCACGCGGCTCCTCGCCGTTTCGCGAAAGGAAGTCCTGCAGCTCCGCCGGGACACGCGGAGTCTGGTGCTCGCCTTCCTCCTGCCGGTGCTGCTGCTCGTGCTGTTCGGCTACGCCATCACCTGGGACGTGAACGACGTGCCCACCGCCGTGCTCGACCGGGATCGCACCTCCCGGAGTCGCGAGCTGGTCGAGGCCTTCCCCGCCTCCGGCTACTTCACGATCACCGAGCGGGTCGAGCGGCCCGCCGAGATCGACCGGTTGCTCGACCGGTCCGCGGTCCGCCTCGTCCTCGTCATCCCGCCGGGCTTCGCGGCGGATCTGGACGCCGGCCGCCCGGCCCGGCTTCAGGCGCTCGTGGACGGCAGCGACGCCAACACCGCCACGATCGTCCTCGGCTACACGCGAGGCATCGTCCAGTCGTTCAGCGTGGACGCCGTCGTGAACGGCGCCACGGTCCGCCCGCCCGTCGAGGCCCGCTCCCGCGTGTGGTACAACGAGGAGCTGGAGAGCAAGAACATGATCGTCCCCGGGCTCGTGGCGGTCATCATGATGATCATCGCCGCCATGTTGACCTCGCTCACCATCGCGCGGGAGTGGGAGCGGGGCACCATGGAGCAGCTGGCGTCCACGCCGGTCCACCGCGTCGAGGTCGTGCTCGGCAAGCTCCTGCCGTATCTCGCCATCGGGATGATCGACGTCGGGGTGGTGAGCGTGGTGGGGGTGCTGCTGTTCGACGTGCCGTTCCGGGGCAACGCCGCGCTGCTCGCGGTCCTGTCCCTCGCGTTCCTCACGGGGGCGCTCGGGCTCGGCATGTTCATCTCGGCCGTGGCCCGTTCGCAGCTCCTGGCCACCCAGATCGCGATGGTCGCCACGTTCCTGCCGGCGTTTCTGCTGTCCGGCTTCATGTTCTCCATCGACGTGATGCCCCGCGTGCTCCAGGCAATCACCTATCTGGTCCCGGCCCGCTACTTCCTGGTCGTGACGCGGGGAATCTTCCTCAAGGGGGTCGGGGTCGAGGTCTTGCGCGTCCAGGGGCTGCTCATGATCGCGTTCCTGGTCCTGGGGCTGTTCCTGGCGACGCGCGTGTTTCGCAAGGAGATCCAGTGACCGAGCGCTGGCGCGAGCGTCTCGACCGCGTCGCCGGGCTCCTGGCGAAGGAGTTCCGCCAGATCCTGCGCGACCCCCGCCTGGCGCGGGTCATCTTCATCGCGCCCGTCATTCAGCTCGTCGTGTTCGGCTACGCCGTTTCCACGGACGTCTGGCGGACGCGGACGTTCGTCGTGGATCACGACGGGACGCAGGCCTCCCGCGACCTGGTCGAATCCCTCACGGCCCCCGGGTACTTCCGCGTGGTCGGCCGCTCCGACCGGCCGGCGGACCTGGTCCGGGCCCTGGACCACGGGGACGCCGTGATCGGGGTCGAGATCCCGCCGGGATTCGCGACGGCGCTGCGGGACGGCAGCGGCGCCGAGGTCCAGATCCTCGTGGACGGGACGAACTCCAATACCGCGACGGTGGCACAGGGATACGCCGAGCGTATCGTGCAGAGCTACGGCCTCCGGGTCGCCGGCACGGCGGCGCGCGGCGGGGTGGACCTGCGCGAGCGGGCATGGTACAACCCCGCGCTCGCGAGCCGGGACTACAACGTGCCGGCCGTGGTGGGCGCCCTCATCCTGCTCGTGTGCCTGCTCCTCACATCGCTCGCGGTGGTGCGCGAGCGCGAGGTGGGCACGCTGGAGCAACTCCGGGTGAGTCCCCTGACGCCCGGCGAGCTGATCGCCGGCAAGACCGTGCCGTTCGCGGTGATCGGGCTGCTCGACCTCACGCTCGTGACCACGGTGGCGCTCGCCTGGTTCGGCGTGCCGTTTCGCGGCAGCCTCCTGGTCCTGTTCGCCGCGAGCGTGCTCTACATCCTCTCCGGCCTGGGCCTGGGGCTCCTGATCTCTACGATCTCGAAGACCCAACAGGAAGCCTTCATGGCCAGCTTCCTCGTGTTCATGCCGGCCATTCTCCTGTCCGGGTTCATGTTTCCCGTGAGCAGCATGCCGGAGCCGTTCCAATGGCTCACGGCGTTGAACCCGGTGCGGCACTACATCGAGATCGTGCGTGCGGTGTTCCTGAAGGGGACGGGGATCGCGGCGCTGTGGGCGCAGTTCGTCGCGTTGCTCGTTACCGGTGTCGGTTTGCTGTGGTTTGCGGCGTGGAGGTTTCGGAGGGCGGGGTGACAGAGGCGGCAGGAGCTGTCGCCCCCGCCGCCCCTGTCACCTGTCACCTGTAACCTGTCACCTGCAGTCCCTACCCCCGCAACCGCACGAACTCCTCCGGTGTGAACGCGTCCACCTGAATGACCTCGTCGCGCACCTCGTCCGCCTCCCGCACGAGCGCCTTGTCCTCCTCGGTGATGACGCCCGCCGCCACGGCGAGGTCGAGCATCTCGTCGCCCGGGGCTTTGTCGAGCCGGCCGGCCCGTACCGCGTCGCGGATCTTGGTTTCCACCCGCAGGGCGGCCACCGCGTGATCGAGGGCGGCCTCGAGGTGGCCCAGGCCCGGCTCGCCGCGCGGCGGCACGAAGATGTCGCGCGTCAACGCGAGCCGCGCCTCGCGATCTTCGAGCAGCCCGCGCGCCACCGCGGTGCCCAACCGGTCGGCGGGAGGGCGGTAGCGCGCGCCCAACGGGAACACCAGCGGGCGGAGCGCCGTGGCGGCGAGGCGGTTCGGCAGATTCGCCAGGATGCCCACGAGCGCGGTCTGAGTCTCGTGCAACGCGTGGGTGCAGGCCCACGACAGGATGGGGCGGTCACGCGGCGGTTGGCCGTCGTCGATGTACTGCTTGAGCGTGGCTGTCGCGAGGTACATCCACGCAAGCGCGTCGGCCAGCCGGCCGCTGATCTTCTCCCGGCGCTTGAGCTTGCCGCCGAGGGTCGCCATCGCCGCGTCCGACACGAGCGCGAACGCGGCGCTCATCCGGCTGAGGCGCCGGAAATACTTCGCCGCGTGGCCGCCGACCGGCGCCGCCGCGAGCCCGGCGCCGGTCACGCCGAGGAGGAAAGCCCGCGCACCGTTGCTGAGCACGTAGCCCACGTGCGCGAAGAACGCGCGATCGAACGACGCCACGTCACCCTTGGCGACCGCGCGCATCTCCTGCTGCACGTACGGATGACAACGGATTGCGCCCTGGCCGTAGATGATCATCGAGCGCGTGAGGATGTTGGCGCCCTCCACGGTGATCCCGATCGGAACGGCCTGGTAGGCGTGCGCCAGGATGTTCCGCGGACCGCGACAGATGGCGGCGCCGGCGCGGATGTCCATCGCGTCGTTCACCACGCGGCGCATCGCCTCGGTGAGATACGCCTTGACCACGGCCGACAGCACGGCCGGCTTCTCGCCGGCGTCCACCGCGCCGGCGGTGAGCCTGCGCGCGGCGTTCATGAGGTAGGCGTGCGCGCCGATGCGGGCCAGCGGCTCCTCGATGCCCTCGAAGCGTCCGATCGGCGTGTCGAACTGCTCCCGGACGGTGCCGTAGGCGCCCACGACGCGCGCCGCCAGCTCCGCCGAGGCCACGGCGAGCGAGGGCAGCGAGATCGAGCGCCCGGCCGCGAGGCTCTCCATGAGCATCCGCCATCCTTGTCCCGCCATCTCCGGACCCCCGATGATCGCGTCCAGCGGGACGAAGACGTCGGTCCCCTGCGTGGGGCCGTTGTGGAACGGCACGCCCATGGGATCGTGGCGCGTGCCGATCTCCACTCCCGGGAGGTCGCGCGGGACCAGCGCGCACGTGATCCCCCGGTCTTCCCCGCCACCCAGCAGGCCGTCGGGGTCCTTCAGGCGGAACGCGAGGCCGATCACGGTCGCCACCGGCCCCAGCGTGATGTACCGCTTGCGCCACCGGAGGCGCATGCCGAGCACGTCCTTTCCTCTATGCGTCCCGTGACACACGATCCCGACGCTCTGGGTGGCGGCCGCGTCGCTGCCGGCCTCGGGGCCGGTCAGGGCGAAGCAGGGGATCTCCTCGCCGCGGGCGAGCCGCGGGAGGTAGTGGCGCTTCTGGTCGTCGGTCCCGTAGTGGAGCAAGAGCTCGGCGGGACCCAACGAGTTCGGCACCATCACGGTCACCGCCGTGGTCACGCTCCGGCTGGCGAGCTTCGTGATCACGGCGGAGTGGGCCGCGGCCGAGAAGCCGAGCCCGTCGAACTCCTTCGGGATGATCATCCCGAAGAAGCGGTGCCGCTTGATGAACGCCCAGACATCGGGTGTCAGGTCGGCGTGCTGCACCACGTCCCACTCGCGCACCATACGGCACAACTCCTCCACCGGCCCGTCCAGGAATGCGCGCTCATCCGCCGAGAGGGTGGGGACCTGAAACGCGACCATCTTCTTCCAGTCGGGGGCGCCGGAGAAGAGGTCGCCGTCCCACCACACGGTGCCGGCCTCGAGCGCCACGCGCTCCGTCTCGCCCATGCGGGGCAGCACGCCGCGCATCACGTGGATCAGCCAGCGGCTCACGACCGCGCGCCGGAGCGGGCGGACGCCGGCCAACACGGCCAGCGCGCCGAGGATCGCCGCGAGCGGAGCCACGACGCCCGCCGGCCCGCCGCGGTACACGTACCACCCGAGTGCGAGCGCCGCCGGGACGACCCACGCCCAATAGGCGCGGCGGCGGTAGAGCAAGACCAGCGCGAGGAGGCCCAGGGCGATCGGGACGAGGACGTTCATGGATTCTCCTTCCGCCGCTGAAGCGGCGGCTCGGCGGCGCCGCGAGGCTTCAGCACGCGCCGGCCGGCCGTCTCGGGAGTCGCGTTACACGATCCTAGTAACTAAGCGCGGAGGACGGGGAAGGGAACGGAGATGGGGGGACGATAAAACGGGAAGCGACGGGCGTGCGGCGCCCGTCGCTTCCCGTCTCTCGTGCTTCTCGCTCAGCGATCGATGCGGTCGAACGCCAGCGGGGTCCTCCCGAGCGCCAGGTCGAACAGGATGCCGGTCGAGCCGACCATGCCGGCCAGGTGCGGCGGGGCGATGCACGATGCGATGATGATGACGTCGTTGCACTCGTACCCGATCTCGATCCGCCCGTCGTCGACGGTGAACGTCAGGTCGTACGTTGCCGTATGGGTCGTCACCTCGCCCGTGGTCTTGTCGAGGAACTCCAGCACCTGCACCTCCCGGCCCATGCCCCGGTTGGCGAGCACCAGCGTGTCGGCGAGGATGCGCCGGGTGGCGAACTCGTGATCCGTGAAGACCGCGGGAACCGCGTCGCCGGCGATCGTGCGCAGCACGTAGGTCTCGGAGAGTCGCAGCTCGGCAGTGCCGGTTGGCTCCCGCTCCGGCGAGCAGCCCAGGACCGCGAGCGCGGCGATGACGACCATCGAACGAGAGTGTAGCATGGGCGATCCTCGTGTTGGGGTGCCGCCGCCGCCGGCCGGGAGGGCTGGGAGCCCGTCGACAAGGATACCCCGCCTCCCGGCGCGCGGTCACAAGGACTTCAGGTACTCCACCAGATCCGCTTTCTCCGCGGGGCTCAGGCCGAGCGCCAGGACCCCGTCGTAGTGGTCCACCACGTCGCCGAACGTGGCGGCGCTGCCGTCGTGGAAGTACGGCGGATGCTGCCATGCCCCCCGGAGCGGCGTCGTGCGGTAGCCGCCCGTGTGGCCGCGGCTCGCCAGCACCGGGTCCATCCCGGTCTCCTCCGGTGCGTGCAGCGCCGGCGCGTCCGTGAACGTGGGCGGAACGTGACACTGAGCGCAGCGTCCTTTGCCGGCGAACACCGCCCGGCCCCGTTCGGCCGCCGCGAGATCGAAGCTCCCGGCGGGAGGCGGCGGAGCCTGGAGGCTGAACTGGTACAGGCGGAGCGGGAGCAGCTTTTCCTTCACGAGGTCCGGCTCCTGACGGATGTCGATCCCCAGGCGAGGATCGCGGAACGACCCCTGCGCATGCATCTGCGTGACCGCCACGTACGCGTTCCAGTAGGACACCGGGCCTTCACCCGTGTAGGTCTCGCGCGCGACGTCGCGGAGCCCGTAGGCCGGCGGGATCAAGACGGGGTCGTTGATCCCGTCCTGGTTGAAGTAGGCGTCATAGCGCCCCGGGCCCCACGAGGTGAACACGGCCTTGACCTCGTCGGGCAGCGCCGGTGACAGCGCGACGATCGCGCCGACGTCGAGGTCGCGGTTGGGCCAGCCGTCGAGCCGCCGGCCGATGCCCGGCGCCACCGAGTTGTCCACCGTGCTGTGACACAGGGCGCAGGTGATGCCGACGGCCTCGAGCTCGCCGTCGGCGCTCACCGTGCCCCTGACGCCGAGCACGGCGTCGAGCGACAGGAGCGCCACCGTGGTGGCTGGATCGGTGAGATCCACCTCGTCCAGGATGCCGGGGGGAAGCGCCTCGGCGTCCACCTTGAGCCCCACGGCGAGTGCGGTAAGGGGATCGACCGCCGAGGCGATGACCTCGTGGAGGCGGAGCGTGTCGGTCCAGAACTGCTCGTCGCCAAACGTGTCGTGCCGGAAGATCTCCCTGCCTCGGGCGACCGGCGGGGTCGCGTCGCGGTCGCCTTCGGCCTGGTGCAGCTCCGGAGCGGCAATGTCCGAGGCGCGCTCCGGAGCATCACCGCAGGCGCCGACCGCGGCGGCGACCAGCGCGACGAGCCCGAGCGGCGCCCGGCGGTCTGACTGGTGTGGGGAGGGCATTCGAGGCTCCTGGCCTGAGGGTGGGATAGAGTACGGCTATTAAACCTATTTGTCAATATGATTTGGTCTTTATTTGTTTAACTCCACCCCCGGCTCTAGATTGCCGGTCGTTCCCGATGCCCGATTTCGACGAGCGGTTCCTCGAATCCACCCGCGGCCGGGTCGTCTCCCACCTCCGAGACGCCGCCCGCACGGTGCACGACCTCTCGGTCGCCCTCGGGCTTTCGCCCAACGCCGTGCGGTCTCATCTGGTTGCCCTCGAGCGCGACGGGGTGGTGCGCAGCGCGGGGGTTCGGCGCGGCGGCGCCGCCGGCAAGCCGGCGACCGTGTACGAGCTGACCGCCGAGGCCGAGACCCGCCTGTCGCGCGCGTATCCGCCGTTCCTCGAGGCGCTCCTCGACGTGCTCGCGGACCGGATGGGCCGTCGAGACCTGGACACGCTGCTGCGGGACGTGGGGAAGCGGCTCGCCCCGAGGGTGGGGGAGGTGGGGAGGGATGTGGCGGCGCGGGCGACTGCGGCGGCGGGGCTGCTCAATGCCTTGGGCGGTGCGGCCGAGGTCGTCGTGGGGGAAGGGGGGGTCGAGATCCAGTCGCACGGGTGCCCTCTCGCCGCCGTGGTGTCGCGCCGCCCCGAGGTGTGCGGCGCCATCCGCGCGCTGATCGCAGAGGTCACCCGTGGCGAGGTGCGCGAGCGCTGCGAGCGCGGGGAGCGGTCGCGGTGCCGTTTTGTCGTAGAGGACCTATAGGGTCGACGAAACCATCCCCTGGCCCAGTCCGTCTTCTCAAGCAAGTGGCCGCGGCGTCTTCGCCAACCAGCCGTCGGCCGACGCCGATCCCAGCCATTCCCCAGCCGCGTCTGTCGAGGCGGGGCCTGCCGGATCGACATTATAGGAGAGGGTTGAGCGGCGCCGCCCACCTTCCCGGGCGACCGTTCGCCACGGCGCTCCGGCCGTTCGGCAGCCACTCGCTGGTCCGGAAGGTGGCGCGGGGGCAACGTCCCAGGCGCGGGACCCCCGGCCGCCACGGAGCGAACCGGGCGGCGCGTGTAACAGAGGAATAGGGCCGCTGCGCCGGCCGGCCCTCGTGGGTACCCTCCACGTGCATATCCGCCGCAACGCAGGGAGCACCGGTGAAACTCTCCGATATCTCCATCCGACGCCCGGTTCTGGCGAGCATGATGAGCGCGGCGCTGGTGTTGTTCGGCGCCATCGCGTTTCTCCGCCTTCCCGTCCGGGAGTTCCCGGACGTCGACGCGCCCATCGTGTCGGTGACCACGGTGCTGCGGGGCGCCAACCCGCGGGTCATGGAGTCCACCGTCACCGACATTCTCGAGGAAGAGCTGAGCACGGTGGCGGGATTGCGCACCCTGACCAGCTCGAGCTCGGAGCAGGTCAGCAACATCACGCTCGAGTTCACCCTCGATCGGGACATCGAGGCCTCGGCGCAGGACGTGCGGGACAAGGTGTCCCGCGTGCGGGGGCGCTTGCCGCAGGAGATCGAGGAGCCGGTCGTCGCCAAACAGGACGCCGACGCGCAGCCGTTCTTCTGGCTGGCGTTGTCGGGGCAGAACTACGATCTGCTCCAGCTCAGCGACATTGCCGACCGCGAGGTGAAGAACCGTCTCCAGTCGTTGCCCGGCGTCGGGCGGGCGCAGGTCTTCGGGGAGCGGCGCTATTCGATGCGCCTGTGGCTCGACCCCACGGCGCTCGTGGCCCGCGGGCTCACGGTGGCCGACGTGGAGGCGGCGGTGCGCTCCCGCAACGTCGAGATCCCCGCCGGGCGGATCGAGTCCGACCGGCGTGAGTTCACCGTGCGCTCACTGGGCCAGCTCAAGACACCCGACGAATTTGCGAATCTGACCGTTGCCAACCAGAACGGGCAGCTGGTCAGGCTGCGGGACCTGTCTCAGGTCGAGCTCGGGCCCGAGGACGATCGGTCCACCCTCCGGTACAAGGGGACGGCGGCCGTCGCGATCGGGGTCGTGCGGCAGTCCAAGGCCAACCTCATCCAAGTGGCCGACGCGATTCGCGACGAGCTCCCCAACGTCCAGGCGGCGCTCCCCCCGGGCGTGAGCATCGATATGGCGTACGACGCGTCCGTGTTCGTCCGCCGCTCCATTCAGGAAGCGCAGGAGACGCTGGTGATCGCGGCGTTCCTCGTCGTGGCCATCATCTTCGTATTCCTGCGGAACTTCCGGGCGACGATCATCCCGGGACTCGCGATCCCGACGTCGATCGTGGCGGCGTTCGGGCTGCTGTTCCTCCTGGGGTTCACGATCAACAACCTGACGCTGCTGGCGCTGATCCTCGCCATCGGCATCGTGGTGGACGACGCGATCATCGTGATGGAGAACGCGTACCGCCATCAGGAGGAATTGAAGGAGGATCCCGAGACCGCCGCCGTCAACGGCACGCGGGAGATCGCGTTCGCCGTGATCGCGACCACGATATCCCTGGTGGCGGTGTTCTCCCCACTGGCGTTCCTGCAGGGGACCACCGGCAGGCTGTTCAACGAGTTCGGCCTGGCGCTCACGGGCGCGGTCGTGATCTCGTCGTTCGTGGCGCTGACGTTGACGGCCATGTTGAGCGCCAAGATCCTGCGCGTGCCCAAGAGCCACGGCCGCGTCTACAACGTGCTCGAGACCGGATTCCGGAAGCTGTCTAACGGATACTCGACGTCCCTGCGGCTCGCGCTGCGACACCGGTGGGGCGTGGTGGCGGGAGCGGTCGGCGTGGTGGTGCTGGCCGTCGTCATCTTCCGCTCCCTCAAGACCGAGTTCATTCCGCCGGAGGACCGGGGGTTCTTCGTCGTGTTCACGGTAGCGCCCGAGGGTTCCTCGCTCGAGTATACCGACGAGTATCAGCGGCGCGTCGAGCAGGTGCTCGACGAGACCGAGGACGTCGAGGCGTACTTCTCGATCGTGGGGTTCGGGGGACAGGTGAGCACGGGCATCATATTTGCCCGGCTGACCGACTGGGACGAACGGGATCGCACGGTGGAAGACGTGCTCGCCGACGTACAGCCGCAGCTCTTCGGCATCCCCGGCGTGTTCGCGTTCGCCAATCAGCCGCCCGCGTTCGGGTTCCAGAGCCCCGTGCAGTTCGTCGTCCGGCACTCGAACTTCGATTCGCTGGGCGTCGGGATGGACCGGTTCGTGGAGCGGGCGCGGCAGATCCCCGGGTTGATCAACGTCGATACCGACCTCCGGGTCAACAAGCCCGAGCTGGTCGTCAGCTACGATCGCGACCGGGCGGAAGACCTGGGCGTCGCCGTGCGCGACGTGTCGTCCACGCTGCAGGCGCTCCTCGGCGGGCAGCGGATCAGCACCTTCACGCGGGACAACAAGGTCTACGACGTCATGGTCCAGGTGCGGCGGCCGCTCCGCTCCACGCCGAGCGACATGGAGGGGATCTACGTCCGCGGGCGGGACGGCGCGCTCGTGAAGCTCGATGCGGTGACCCGCATCGAGGAGGGCCTGGGGCCGCGCCAGCTCAACCACTTCAATCGCGTACGCTCGTTCACCTTGTCGGGCAATCTGAACCCGGGATTCACGCTCGGCGAGGCGCTCGACTCGCTACACGCGGCGGGTGACGAGGTGCTCCCGGCGGGCAGCAGCGTGGCGCTCGCGGGCGAGTCGCGGGAACTCGAGGAAAGCGGGACCGCGCTCTACTTCGCATTCATCCTGGCGCTCGTCGTGGTCTTCATGGTGCTATCGGCGCAGTTCGAGTCGCTGATCCATCCGTTCACCATCCTGCTGTCGGTGCCGCTGGCAGTGACGGGGGCGCTGCTCTCACTCTTGATCGTGGGCTCGACGCTGAACCTGTACAGCCAGATCGGGATCATCCTGCTGATCGGTCTGGTAACCAAGAACTCGATTTTGCTCGTGGAATACGCCAATCAACTCAAAGCCCGAGGCCTCGAAACGCTCGACGCCGTGCTCGAGTCCGGCCGGATCCGGTTGCGTCCCATCCTCATGACGTCGGTCGCGACGATCTCCGCCACGATCCCGATCGCCCTCGGCCTCGGCGCCGGCTCGGCCAGCCGCCGCCCCATGGGCTACGCGATCGTGGGTGGTCTGATCTTCTCCACCATCCTCACCCTGTACCTGGTGCCGGTGGCGTACACGCTGCTCGACGGGTTGCGGCTCAGGGTGCGGCGGCGCCGGTCCGCCGGCGCGCTCCAACCGGCGGAGGTGCGCTCATGATCGTCACGGCCATCGCGCTGCTCCAGCTGCAGGCGGTGCCGCCGCCCCCGCCGCCCCAGGACTCGCTCCCCCAGGTCACCCTGGCGGAGGCGCTCCGCCGCGCGAGCCGGCTCGATCCGACATACGTGTCCGCGCTGGGACAGGTGGGCGACGCCGCGTGGGGACGACGCTCGGCGCGGCTCGCGTTCATCGTGCCGTCGATCAACTTCCAGAGCTCGGCGACCCGGTACTCCACGGAGTTCTTCAACATCGGCACCGGGCAGCTCGCCACGCAGATCGTGGACGCCCAGCTGTCCGGGTCGTACGACCTGTTCCGCGGCGGCGCCAAGATCTTCGGCCTGCGGCAGGCGGACGCCGAGCTGGACGCCGCGGAAGCCGACGAGTTGGCCGCGCGGTTCCGCGCGGCGCTCGACACCGAGTCCGATTACTATACCGTCCTCGCGGAGCACGAGCTGGCGCGCGTGGCGCGGGAACGCGTGCGGCGCGCCGACGAGCAGCTCGCGGTGGCGCGCGCGCGCGTGCTGGCGGGGGCCGCCGTACAGACCGATTCGCTCCAGCTGCTGCTCGAGCTGACCCGCGCGCAGGTAGAGCTGTTGCGACAGGATGCCAGGCTCAAGGTCGCGCGCCTCCAGCTCGGCCGCCGCGTGGGGACGGCGGGACCGGTGGACGCCGCGCCGCTCGACACGCTTCCGGCGTCGGCCATCCCGCTCACCGAGGCTCAGGTGGCGGAGGAAGCCCTCTCGCGCAGCCCGCGCTCGGTGGTCGCCCGGGCCGAGGCGCGGGCTGCCGGCGCCGCCGTGGCGACGGCGCGCGGCGGGTACCTGCCGAACGTGACGCTGTTCGGCCAGATCAGCACGTTCGACGACCGCTTCTTCCCCAACGCCACCACGCGTTCGGCGGCGGGCGTCAGGATCACGGTGCCGATCTGGAACAACGCGCAACGGGAGATCCAGCTGTCTCGCGCCCAGACCAATCGGGACGTCGTCCTCGCCACGCGGAAGGACGAGGAGCTCGCCGTGCAACGGGACGCGGTCGAAGCGCTCCTGAACTACAACACGGCGCGCGCGTCGGCGGCCCTGGCGACGGAAGGCGTCGTCGTGGCGCGCGAGAACCTGCGCGTGCAGCAGGAGCGGTATCGCGCCGGCGCCACGACCATCATCGACCTGATCACGGCGCAGGTGGATCTGGCCGCGGCGGAAGCCGACGTGGTCCAGGCGCGGCATGCAACGAGGTTGGCCCTGGCCGGGCTCGAAGCGCTTCTCGGGCGCCGGCTGTTCGAAGAACCAGGAAGGGAACCGTGAAACGGACCAAGATCGTGACGGTGCTGCCGCTCGGCGCGGCGCTCGCCGCCGCCCTCTCGGGGTGCGGCGGCGCGGAATCGGCGAACGCGGAAGGAACGCCTGGCGGAGGATCGCCACCCATGCCCGTCGAAGTCGCCGTGGCGTTCCGGCACACGGTGATCGACGCCATCCTCTCCACGGGCCAGGTCGAGGCGGTGCAGTCCATTGAGCTGCGTCCCGAGGTCGAGGGACGCCTCGCGGAGATCCTCGCCCGCGAGGGGACGGAAGTGGCGCAGGGAACCCCGCTGTTCAAGGTGGACGATGCCGAGCTCAAGGCGCAGGTGGCGCGGCTCGAGGCCGAACGGGACCTGGCCGAGCAGGCGCTCTCGCGCACGCGCGAGTTGATCACGCGGAACGCGTCGTCGGAGGCCGACCTCGAGCAGGCGGAGGCGAACGCGCGCAGCGCGCGCGCCCAGCTCGAGCTGCAGCAGGTGCGGCTGGATCGCACCGTCGTCCGGGCGCCGTTCGCCGGGGTCGTGGGGCAGCGATTGGTATCGTTGGGCGACTACGTCACCAGCGCCACCCGCCTCACGACGCTCCAGACGGTGGACCCGCAACGCGCAACGTTCCAGGTCCCGGAGCGGTACGCGGAACGGCTCGAGGAAGGGCAACGCGTCACCTTCCGGGTGGCGTCCGTGAATCAGGATTTCGCGGGCGTGGTCGACTTCGTCGATCCGGCGGTGGAGCTGCCGGCGCGCACGATCACCGTGAAAGCCCGCGTGCCCAACCGTGGCCGCGACCTCAAGCCCGGGATGTTCATCGAAGTACGACTGGCCACCGAGACGCGGGCAGAGGCGGTGCTCGTGCCCGAGGACGCGATCCTGCCTCTGCAGACGGCCACCTACGTCTGGCAGGTGGTCGATGGCGTCGCGAACCGGGTCGAGGTCGGCCTGGGCGTCCGCATCCCCGGCTTCGTGGAAGTGCTCAGCGGCATCGCGGCGGGCGATACTGTCGTCGTGGGCGGGCTCGAGCGGCTGGCGCCAGGGGCGCCGGTGGCCGCGACGCTGGTGGAGCGCTCGCCGGGCGAGTAGCGAGGCGCGCCCCCGGCGCGAGACGAGGAACAGGGGCGCGGTCCGGAGGATCCCGATGTCGTCATCGGTGCCGGGCTCGCGCGGCGTACCGTCGGGGACTCACGTCAAGGCGGCGAGCACCAAGGCGGCGGCGAGGATCGCGGTCGCCACCAGGCCGATCCGCACCGAGCGGACCATGACGCTGAGGAGCAGCGCCACGAACATCGTCCCGCCCGCGCTGCCTGCGTCGGGGCCGAGCAGGGACGCCAGGTACAGCGCGAGCGCCATGACGCCTGCGACGGCGGACGGGAGCCCGGGCACCCGGGCGTGGCGATTCAGGATCGCGCCACCCACCAGTCCGGCCCCGCCCACCAGGAGCGCCCCGGAGACGGGGCCGAACCCGGCCGCGTCCAGCAGCGGCCGGCCGATGGTGGCGGCGGCCACGACGAGCGCGGCCCACACGAGCGGCCATGCCGCTTCCCGCGGCATGCTGTCGGTGCAGCAGCCCGAAACGAACATTCCCCCTCCACCGTTGAGCGCGCGCCGAACATACGGATCGGCGGGCGGGCCGGCGAGGGCCGGCCCGCCGAGCGGCGGATATGCGGCGCCGAGTGGCTGATTTCCGTGTGCGTCTTGGTCCGGTCTTCACAAAGACTTGAACGGCCAAGCCTAGTATTCGACGCACTAGCTCAACAAGCGAGGAACGCATGTCACGCATTCGTATGCTGGCGTTTGGCGCCGCCCTGCTCGGGCTGGCGAGCCCGCTGGGCGCGCAGGACCGCGGACCGGTTGTGCAGGCCTACGGCGGCGTCTACGGTCACGCCATCAACCTGGCCGACGCCCCGGCGGCGCACTTCAAGGCGGGGTACAGCTTCGGCGGTGCGGTGGGATACCAACTGAACCGCCATTTCGTGGTCAACGGCGACTTCATGTTCGGTCGCACGGACGGCCTCGGCGCCGTCCCCTTCGAGTCGGTGAATCGCTTCTTCTACGGCGCAGACATCGAGGCGCGGTATCCGGTTGGACATGGCTTCACGCCGTTCGTGTTCGCCGGCGGCGGTGCCGTGACGCTCGACGAGACGGGCGTGAACATGCCGCGGTTCACCAAGCCGGCCGGACTATTCGGCGCCGGCTTTGCGTACCAGCTCGGCCAAATGCCCGCAGAGTTCGTGGCACAGGCGCGCAGCTACGTCTACGAGTGGGACCGCAACGGGTTCGAGAGGACCCAGTGGGACGTGACGTTCGTGGGTGGGTTCCGGTATCACTTTGGGAAGTAGAGAAACCGGCGCGGCCGGCAGTCGGCAGTTGGGAGTCAGGCGTCGGGCGCTCTCATCGTCCAGCTCCGACTGCCGACTGCCGACTCCCGACCGCCGACCGCCGTCACTACCTACCGCCGGTGGCCTGCATTCCATCCGGCCAGCCTGCCAGCCGGATCTCGAACAACGTCGGCCACAGCTTCCCGGTGACCAGCAGATGGCCGGTCGCCTCGTCAAATGCGATGCCGTTCAGCACCTCGGTGGAACCCGTCCGGTCCCCGGGTGGGAGCAGGCCGGCGAGGTCGATCCAGTCCACGACCGCTCCGCTGGTGGGATCGATCCGCACGATCCAGTCGCTGCGATACACGTTGGCAAACAGGGCGCCGCGGGCGTACTCCAGCTCGTTGAGCTGGCTGAGCGGCGAGCCCTGGTCCCGCACCGTCACCTCGCGGCGCAGGGCGAGAGTGTGGGGGTCGAGAAACCGGAGCGTGGCGGTCCCATCGCTCATGATGAGCGACGTTCCGTCGGTCGTGAGCCCCCAGCCTTCGCCGGCGTAGGTGAAGGAGTCCCGCGGCGCCAGGGTGCGCGCGTCGTACGTATAAGCGACGCCGCTCGTCCACGTCAGCTGGTACAGCGTGCCGCCCAGCAGCGCGAGGCCCTCGCCGAAACGATCATCGGGAAGCGACACCGCCTGCGCCGCACGTCCGGTGAGGAGGTCGACCAGCCGGACCTGCGAGCGACCGTAGCGGCCGGTGCTCTCGTACAGCCGACCCTCCGCGTACACGAGCCCCTGGGTATACGCCGCCGTGTCGTGCGGCATTGAGCGGACGACCGCATAGTCGGGCGGGTCCGCGCTGGCGACGCACGCGAGGGCGGCGGCTCCTGCCGCGAGGTGGAACCTGCAGATCGAGCGCACGAGCATAAAGTGGTGACCGAGAGAGTGCCGCGCCAGGCGGAGGAGCGGTGGCTCCACCCCGCACCAGCCCCTTCCGGCGGCAGAGCGGCAGCCCCGCCCGTCCACCAGGCTACCCCGGCGGCAGAGCGGCAGCCCAGCCCCGTACCCGGTGGCAACGGCAGGGCGCCCGCCCGGCGTCCCTGCCTCACTGGCGAGCCGCTTCGCCTGCCAATAGGCTTACGTCCACCGGCGGATCGGTTATCGACCGCCAGTAGCCGGGGGCACACGGGAGCCAATGACGTACGACAAGAGTGCGCTGGACGACCTGTTCAGCCTGGCGTACGAGGAGCTGCGCCGGCTGGCGGCGACCGTGCGGCAGGACCAGCCGAGTGCCACGCTGAGTCCCACCGCCTTGGTCCACGAGGCCTGGCTCAAGCTCGCGGGCGCCGACTCGTTCGCGGCGACGTCGCCGCTCCATTTCAAGCGCATCGCGGCCCGGGCCATGCGGCAAGTCCTGGTGGACGCGGCCCGGCGGCGGAACGCCGAGAAACGCGGCGCCGGGGCGGCGCTCGTCACGTTCGATGAGGCGCTCGACGTACCCGACGCATCCGCCGACGGCGTGCTGGCGTTGGACGCCGCGCTCGCGGAGTTGGCGCGCGTGAGCCCGCGCCAGGCGCTCCTGGTGGAGAGCCGCTTCTTCGGCGGGCTCGAGGTCAGGGAGACGGCCGAGCTGCTGGAGGTCTCGGAGGCGACCGTGCTGCGAGACTGGCGGGCCGCACGGGCGTGGCTCGCCCGTGAGCTGCGGCACGCGTCGTGATGGACGCGGCGCGCTGGGAGCGTATCCAGTCGCTGTTTCACCGCGCCGCCGATCTGCCGGCGGCGGAGCGCTCGGCCTGGCTCGAGGCCGAATGCCGCGACGACCCCGATCTCGCGCGCGACGTGCTCGCCTTGCTCGAGGAGGACGCCCGACCCAGCGAGCTCCTCGACGGTGGTTTGGCGCACGTGGCGGACCGGATGCTTGGCGGCGCCGACGCGCCCGGCATCCCGCCGCACGAGTTCGGCCCGTACCGGCTGGGGCCCGTGCTCGGCGAGGGTGGGATGGGCGTGGTCTATCTCGCACGGCGGGAAGACCTCGGCGTCGAGGTGGCGATCAAAATCCTGCGCGACGCCTGGCTCTCTCCGGCGCGGCGGGAACGCTTCGCGGCGGAACAGCGCACCCTCGCACAGCTCAATCACCCCTCCATCGCCCGCTTGTACGACGCCGACACGCTGTCCGACGGGACGCCGTGGTTCGCCATGGAGTACGCCCAAGGCGTGCCACTCACCACGTATTGCCAGGAGCGCCGCTCGTCGGTACGCGAGCGCTTGGTGTTGTTTCACGCCGTGTGCGAGGCGGTGCAGCACGCCCATCTCCACGCCATCATCCACCGTGACCTGAAGCCGTCGAACGTGGTCGTGAAGGACGACGGGGCGGTCAAGCTGCTCGACTTCGGCATCGCCAAGCAGCTCGAGAGCGTGGACATGGGGGCGGACCAAACGCGGACGGGCCTGCGCCTGATGACGCCCGCCTACGCCGCCCCCGAGCAGATCGCCGGCGGACGCGTCGGGGTCCACACGGATGTGTACGCGCTGGGCGTCATCCTGTACGAGCTGCTGGCAGGGCAGCTGCCGTTCGACCTCTCGGACCGGACGCCGTCCGAGGCGGCGGCGATCGTGCTGGAGCAGCAGGCGACACGACCGTCGACGCTCGCCCGCGAGCGCGTGGCGCGTATGGGGGCGGACGCGGGGGTGCCGGCCGTGGGCCGGGCGGCGTGGCCCGACCTGGACGTGCTGTGCCTCACGGCGATGCACAAGGATCCCGACCGTCGTTACCGCACGGTCGACGCCCTGATGCGGGACATCGATCATTATCTCGCGGGTGAGCCGCTCGACGCCCGGCCCGATACGGTGGGATACCGGTTGGGGAAGTTCGTGCGACGCAACCGACAGCCGGTGGCGGCCGCGGCGATCGCGCTCGTCGTGATGGTGGCGCTCGTCGCGTTCTACACGTTACGCCTCGGCGCGGCCCGGGACGCCGCCGTAGCGGAAACCGCCCGGACGGCGCGGATCCAGCAGTTCATGACCAACCTGTTTCAGGGCGGCGACGAGTCGGTAAGCCCTGCCGACAGCCTGCGCGTCGTGACGCTCGTGGAGCGCGGCGTGCTGGAAGCGAGGGCTCTCGATCAGGAACCCGAGGTGCAGGCCGACCTGTACCTCACGCTGGGGGAGATCTACGAGCAGCTGGGCCGGTTCGCGGAAGCCGACACCTTGCTACGTGCGGCGCTCGACCGCCGCCGCTCGCTGTTGGGCGCGGATCACCCTGACGTCGGCGAGAGCCTGGTGGCGCTCGGCGAGCTGCGTGACGCACAGGGGGAGTACGAGGAGGCCGAGGCGTTGGTGCGCGACGGGCTGGCGATGACCCGGCGGAGTCTGCCGTCCGACCACCCCGCGGTGGCGAGAGCCACCGCCGTGCTCGGCCGCGTGCTTCAGGACCGCGGCGAGTACGACGAGTCCATCGTCACGCTCGAAGAGGCGGTGCGGCTGCAGTCGGTGCCGGACGCCGCGCCCGCCGACCTCGCCGCCAGCCTGACCGAGCTGGCGAATTCGCACTTCTACGCCGGAAACTACGACGTCTCGGACTCGTTGAACCGGCGCGTGCTGGAGATCGACCGCGCGACCTACGGCGAGCGGCACCCGCACGTCGGCGACGATCTGATCAACCTGGGCGCGATCCAGTTCGAGCGGGGACGCTATGCGGAGGCGGAGGGGTTCTACCGCCAGGGCGTGGACATCATCCAGTCGTGGTACGGCGATGCCCATCAGGCGACCGGTTCGGCGCTCACCATGCTCGGCCGTTCGCTGATCCCGCAGGGGCGAACCGACGAAGCGGACACGGTCATGCGCGAGGCGCTCGCCGTTCTCGAGCGTGTCTACGGCCCCACACACCCACGGGTCGCGTCGGCCGTGAACGAGCTGGGCCTCATCGCCTCGCGGCGCGGCGACCTCGACGAGGCCGAGGCGCGCTTCCGCCGCATGGTTGCCATCTACCGCGTCATCTACAACGACAAGCACTATTTGATCGGGATTGCGTTGTCGAACCTGGCGGGTGTGCTGCAACAACGGAAACAGTTCGAGCAGGCAGAGCAGCTCTTCCGCGAGACGCTGCTCCGCTACGCCGAGACGCTCGCTCCCGATCACCAGTTGGTTGGCATTGCCCACATCCGCCTCGGGCGCGTGCTGCTCGCCCAGCGGCGCTTCGAGGAAGCCGCCATGGAGACCCTCGCGGGATACGAGCTGCTCGCGCGCCAGGTCGATCCCGGCATGGCATGGCTCACCGCCGCGCGCGAGGACCTGATCGCGGCCTACGAAGGACTCGAACGGCCGGAGGCGGCCGAACGGTTCCGCCAGGAATTGGCGGCGCTCGCGGCCGATTCCGCGAGCCGGAGCCAGGCGCGGTGACGTCGCACCGGCGAGGTCGCCGAAGCACGTCCATCCCGAGGCCGCGAGCCGAGATACGGTTGGTGGGCCGCCATTCCTGGAGCGCTCGCAGGCCGGTATGCGTCCCGGTGGACGTGCTGTGGAAAACGCCAGTCCACACATCCACATCCGGTGCAAAAACGCCGCCAGTGGGTACGCCACGGGCGGTTGGCGTCCACACGGACCGCGTCGCAACGCTCCGCTCACCGAACGAATGGCGGCGGTTGTTTCGCCGGCCGGATCGTGTAGTTTGTTGCCCTTCCCGGTGATCCGCGGGCCCTCTCACGATCACCGTCACATGCAACGCGCCCAGAGACCGATGTCCGACTACACGCCGCTCGGGATGGCAAAGCTCGCCCAGCAGGCAACCCGCGACCTCACTAGCATCCGATGTCCTCGCGACAGCGTCGTCATGCGCTTCCTGAACCGCCGGCTGATGGGTGACGAAGGCGGCGAGGTGGATCTCGAATGTCCGGCGTGTGGACGCCGAGCCTACGGGGTGGAGGTCGGGCCGATCGCTGTGAGAGCGGCGATTCGGTAGCGAGCAGCGGTGGGAGGCGCGGGAGGGCGGCAGCCCAGCTCCGCACCACCACCACCCCGCCGGCGGAAGAGCGGCAGCCCGACCCCGCGGCCCCGTCACCCCGGCGGCAGGGGGTGTACGCCTTGCAATCCCCTGCGGTCTGCGGCAGCTCGGGCGGCCGGGCGGCCGGGCGGCCGGGCGGCCGGGCGGCCGCGCTGCCGCGCCCGCCGCCTCCCCCTCCTCCTTACCTCGACCACGACGGCACGACGCCGTTCATCCGGGCGTACGCCACCGACTGGCCCACGTGCTCGTTCATGTGGGCGAGAAGTTGAAACAGCACCGCCCACCCCGCCACTTGGCGTCCGTATAATGTCGTCACTCGGGCGAGCTCCGATTCGTCCATGGCACGCACCGCATCACGTACGTGCTCGATCGACGCGAGGAGCGCGGCGCGGACGGCCGCCTTGTCGGTGAGCGACTCGAGGTCTTGCCAATCGACGCCCGCGGGCGCGGCGATGCCCAACGACTCGCTCAGGTACAGGTAGTTGTAGCGGGCGATGTGGGCGTAGACGCGGGCGACGGGCATGACGCCCTCGCCGGGGCTCCACCCGTAGAGGTTCGGCGGCACGGCATCCGACAATTGCACGACCTTGCTGCTCGAGCGCTCGAAGTGATTCAAGAACTCGTCTCGATAATCCAGCGGTGTGCTCTGGGCCGCGGCTGATGTTGCGGCGGCGGCGCACGCACACGCCGCGAGGCACGCGAGGTATCGCATCGATCGCTCCGGGGTGAAGGTGTCGTACGATCTTAGCTCCCAGGAGGGGACTGGCAACCGGGGCAGGGTGACACCCGCCTTTGCTGCCGCTCCTGCCGCCGCGCCCGCTGCTAGTCCAGCACACCCGACAGCCAGTGGACCACGTTCAGCAACAACTGCTCGTTACGGTTTGCCCGCGCGTGGTTCAGTCCCATCGGTCGCCGCTCGGGGCCGGCCACCTGGGCCGAGAACATCGAGGCCTCGCCGAAGAACGCCACGCGGCCGCGCCCGACGCGGAGCGCCGCGCCGTGGAGCCAGCCGCCCGAATGGACGCGCGGCGTGGAACGGTCGAACTCAGCCTCCGCATCGACCGGGAGCAGTGACACCGCCTTCCGGGCGAATACGAGGAGGGTATCGACCGGCCCGCTCGCCTGGAATCCCTGCCCGGTGAACGTGACGACCGAATCGATGCGCTCGCCGTCGTTGCGGCCGCGGGTGATGGGATGGTCGCGCACCAGCCCGTTCGCTCGGGTGAAGAGGTCGCCCGGGAGATTCTCCGGCCGCGCCTGATAGGTATAGCCGTTGGTGAAATACACGCCGAATCGCTCGGCCAGGGTGGCCGCCGCGCCCGCGGCGGGCATGTGATCCGCGATGAGCAGCAACGCTCCTCCCGCTTCGACCCACGCCTCGACCGCCTCGATCTCGGCCTCGGTGAACGCCGAGGGGGTGGGGAGCGCCCACGACGATTCGTCGTCGCTGCCGGCGTTCGCGATCACCAGCACGTCGATCCCGCGAAGGCTCGCAGCGTCGAACGGGGCGAACCCCGCCGCCACGCGGTATCCATCCGCGCGCAGGATGACGCCGAACGGCGCGTAACGATCGGCGAGCGTGTGGAAGTTGTGATGCCCGGCATCGACCAGCACCCGTGGCCCCCGCTCCATGGCATAGGCGGGCGCGCTGACCCGCGGGCGATACGTGGAATCGGCCACCTGCTGGGCGGCGCCCGAACCGGCGGCGCACAGTAGCGTGGCCGCCGTCAGCACCGGAACGCTACGAGCCGGTTCGCTCGCGGCGATACGTTGCCAGAAACTGCCGGGTGCCCGGCTCCGTGCTGAAGCGTTGCGGTCTCGTCTCGCCCGACAGGTCATAGCAAATCCTCAAGATGTCGCCCTGCAGCTCGTAGCTAGACGGGAGCGTCTTGCCCGCGTTGGGGCACTCGGCCCCGACGACGTCCATCGCGTTGCCGCCCGCCTCCAGCCGGGCGCGATACGTCCCGCGGTCGTCCTGAAAGCGATAAGTGCCGCGAGACAGCTCCAGCTTGCTACCCCGGTACCCGTCGTCGGGCAGCCGTTTGCCGACAAGCTCGGCGCGGTCGAGGATCCAGGTGCCGTCGAGCATGAATCGTTCCCTCCGGCGCGGACGCGGGACAATCTACTACAGCTGTAGAAGGAATCAAGCGCGACCTTCCGGTAGAGCTACGACCCGCCAGCCCCGTTCCCGATCGTCCGCTCGAACAGCTCCAGGATACGGCGGTACTCGTCGGTCCAGGAAGCCGGCTCGACGAAACCGTGGTCCTCGACCGGATACACCGCCATCTCCCAGTTCTCCTTGCCCAGCTCGATGAGGCGCTGGGCGAGTCGCACGACGTCGGAGAAGTGGACGTTCACGTCCACCATCCCGTGGGCGATGAGCAGGTGGCCGCGGAAGCCATCGGCGAAGTAAATCGGCGACGACCGCCTGTACGCCTCCTCGTCCTCGTGCGGCAGGGTCAGGATGCGGCTCGTGTACCGGTGGTTGTAGTGCGCCCAATCCGTGACCGACCGCAGCGCCGCGCCGGCGTGGAACGTGTCCGGCTCGGTGAACAGCGCCATCAGCGTGATGAACCCGCCGTACGAGCCGCCGTAGATGCCGATGCGTGAAGGATCCACGCCTTCCGCGGCGACGAGCCAGCGGGCGCCGTCCACCTGATCGGTGAGGTCCGCGCCTCCCATGTGCCGATAAATGGCCGTGCGCCAGTCGCGGCCGTGCCCCGCCGACCCCCGGTAGTCGATGTCGAGCACTGTATACCCGCGGGACGCCAGCAGGTGATGGAACATGTACTCGCGATAGTAGCTCGACCACCACCGGTGCACGTTCTGCAGGTAGCCCGCGCCGTGCACGAAGACGACCGCCGCGCCGTTGGGCTGCGCGCCGACGCCGGCCGGGCGATAGATGCGGGCGGGAACCTGCACGCCGTCGCGCGCGGTGAAGTGGACGATCTCGGGATGGATCCACCCGAACGCCAGCCATTTCTCCGTGGGCGACGTCGTCACGCGATCCAGCTCGGCGCCCGGCCGCGCGGCCGCCAGGTACAGCTCCGGCGGCCGGTTGGCGACGGAGTGGACCACGGCCAGGCGGCGGCCGTCGGGCGAGGGCGTGGCCTCGAACCGCCCCTCGCCGAACGTGACCCGAACGCGGGCGGAGCCGTCGAACGCCATCGTCGCAAAATGCTGGTCGAACGGCGAGACCTCGTTGGTCTGCAGGTGGAAGCGGGCTCGGTCCTCCGATACACTCACGTCGAGCACCTCCCACTCGCCCGACGTGAGCGCGCGCCGGCCCTCGCCGTCCGCGCCGACGGCGTAGAGGTGGGCGAAGCCCGTCGCCTCGCTCACGTACCACGCGCGGTCGGTCTCCGGAATCCAACCGGCGCACCGCATGAAGCACGGGCCGCCGACCCACGTCTCGTCGTACAGGTTGGCGAGCAGCGTCATCTCGCCGGTCTCGCGCGCGACCGCGTAGATGCGCCACTCCCGGTGGTCGGAATCCACGGCGAAGGCGAGGCCGTGCGTCCCGGCGTCGTTCCACCCCACGAATCGCGCCGCGGCGAGGTCGGCGGTCTCGGCGTTCTTGGATGAGTCGGCGCCCGCGGCGTCCGGCGCGGCGGCGGAGTCGGCGGGGGCCGCGGGAGCCGGACGCTCGGTCTGGCCGGCGGCGAGGTCGAGCCAGACGATCTCGCCGGTGGCGACCGCGAGCATCCCGATGCGGGTGCGCGACTGCGCGTCCCCGACTTTGGTGCGCACGGTCTGCTCGTCCGTGTACCCCGATTGCGTGACCCACTCGGGCACCACGGTGCGGCGCTCGTCCTTGGGGGGGAGCGTCAAGGTCACCGCCACCGTGCGCGCCGAGGGGTCGGGGTCGAACGACTGCACCCGCTCTTCCTTGTCGCGGTAGAACGGCGTCGGCCGGCGCGACTCGCGGCGCTCCTCGTCGGCTTCGTCCGTTTCGTCGCGCTGTTTGCGGATCCGGATGTGCTCGAACAGCTCTTCCTGTTGCGCCTCGAGGAACGCCTTGTGGCCGGCGGCGTCCTCGTCGTCCTTTGGCGCGGGCCCCTGGCGGATGTCCGTCAGCTGGCGGACTGCGCCGTCCGCGAGGGACAGGCTAAACAGGTTGCCCTCGCGCGTGAAGAACACGCCGGCGCCGTCGGCCGAGAAGGTGGGCGACCGCTCGGCTTCGACCGTTTCGGTCAGCCGGCGCACCGCCATGGAGCGGCGATCGACGAGCCAGAGGTCGTCCTCGACGGCCGACACGCGGCGGCGCCGGTCGGTGGAGAGGTCGCCCTCGGCGAAGAGCACGCGCAGGGAATCGGCGGCCTCGTCGCTCAGTCGCTCCGGCGCGCCCCCCGTCCCGCGCACCCGATAGGTGTGGCGCTCCTCATGCCACGCCTCCCCGCCCGGACGCCAGCGGAAGTAGACCCACGATCCGTCGTCCGTCCAGCGCACGTCGACGGGCGCCTCACCCACCAGCTCGGGGCCGCGCATGATGCTGCGGACACTGAGGTCGAAGGTGGGGTCCTCGACGGTGGCCGCCTGAGAGTGGAGAGGGGCGGAGAAGAGGGTGAGGATGGAAAGGGCGGTGGTGAGGACCTGGAGCTTCATGATAGCGGTCTCTCCAATCAGGGGGTGCAGTACATCGCTTCATGCGACAGTCAGCCGAGCCGCGGCGTCACGCCGCGATTTTCGCTTCGACGGGCGGCTCCGTCAACGATGGGAACGTATCGCGCTTCAGGCGATAGTGAGCCATGCCGCGGCTGTTCGCCGCGGTCGCGCACGTTGATCGTTGACCATCGCGCGTGTGATCGCGGGCGCGCGCGCGTGATCGCGGGTCTCTCAGCCCCCGTCCTCCTTGCTCGACTCGTCGTGCAGCCGCCGGAGGATCCGATCCACCCTGGCCCGCTCGACAGTGCCGGGACGCGGGACGCGGAACGACGGTTCGTCGTACCCGCCCTCGGCGTAGAGCAACGTGCCGTCCTCGGAGAAGATGACGAAGCTCCTGCTCGCGCCATCGGCGAGAACGATCTCCGCCAGCAGCGCGTCCTCGAGTTCCCGCACACGCACCGTCCCCGTCTCCCACTCGTTCAAGAACGGGCGGAACACCGTGAAGTCCTGGAACGTCCAGGTCCGCTGGAGCATGAGGAGGGCGGGCACGAGGTGTTCGCTCATCGCGTGATCCGCCACGGCCCACGCACCCGCGGGGATGGGGTGGGTCTCGGTGCGGCTGCCGCTCACGCGGAGCGAGTCGCCGTCGGCCGCCAGGTCCAGCCGGATGACGCTGTCCTCGTGACTCGACCAGATCGTCTCGTGAGCCCGTGGGGTGCCGACGGTGAAGACGGACAACGTCGTCCCCACCCATCCGTCCGCCCGCGCGACCCCGGACGTGACGCCGTCCGGGGTGGCGCGAGCGACGTGCAGGAATAGGAGCTCCTGACTCAAGACCGTGTACGTCGTGTCGGGACCGTGGAACGGTCGCGAGAGCAGGGCGTACCGCTCCGGCGACAGCAGGCGCAGCGTGCGCGACGATCGGAGCCCCGCGGGCACCGAGTCCTTCCGGACATCCGGATGGCCGCCGATCCCTCGGAGATCCATCTCCCAGTGGCGCGACTGCAGCACGCCGTCGTCGAGGCGCACGAGCGCCCGCTCGGTGACGGGGCCGCGGACATCGAGCCACCGCGTCGCGCCCGCCGCCGAGTCGACGGGATGGCTATCGCGATAGCGCACCTCGCCCCGGCTGGCGATCTCGGCGAGCCGCACACCGGCGGAGTCGAAGACGCGTTCGATCCGATGGATCCGTCGGGCCTCGTATCGCTGGCGCGGCGGGCCGTTCGCGCCGCCGAAGCCGATCGAATCCGTCCATGTGGCGCCTACGGTTGCCGTCCCGCCGGCCGGCAGGTACGGCAATAGGTCCCACCGCGCGTGGGGGGCGCCCGCGTTCGAACTGGTGGCGGTGAGGCGTCCGGTCCGGTCCACGTCGAGCGTGTCGACATCCACCGCGCGCTGCGTGTCGAGTGCCAGGTCACGGATGATCACCCGGAACGCGTTGCCGTTTTGCGACCACTCCCATCGCTGGACGGCGAACGCGGTGACCGACCGGCCGACCGTATCACCGTCGGACGTGACCCAGTACATCAGCCATGGGTTCAACGACTGATACCGGACCGGCTCGGTGGGTGCGTCGTACTGCAGCCGTTGGGCGGAGAGGGGGGTGGCCGCCAGCACGAGCAGGAGCGGCGCGGCCTTCAGGATCGTGAGGTCAATCGACATGCGGCGGTCGGGCCTCGGTCGCGTTCGGAGAAAGAGCGCTCGCGATGCTTGGATGAGCATACTACGGCCTGACCCACCCCCTCCGCACCCCCCCCAGTGGCCACGTCGGCGGGTGCGTGTTAGGAGGCCGCTGAAGCGGCCACTCGGCGAACGGACGTCGCGAGGCGACGCGGGCGCCCGTTTACGGGCCTCACGCCGCGACCTCACGCCGCGACTCCCCGCCGCGACGCCAGGACATCTACCCCAGCGGGATCTTATCCTTGTTGCGCGCCAACCACTGCTCGAACGTCTGCAGCTCCGGATTGAGCTGCCGGGCGAACGCGAGGTCGCGCGCGCCGCAGTAGTAGTCGTTGAAGTCGCGCTTGAACTGGAACATGCTGCCGAGGTCCTCGGCACCCGGGAAGCCGAAGCCCCGGTACACCTCGGGCGGGACGTCGTTGTACTCGACCGGTTGTCCGAGGGCCTTGGTGAGCGTCGCGGCCATTTGCGCGCCGGTCAGGTGCTCGCCGGCAATCCCCAGGGTTTTCCCGATGAACTCGCCACCTCGCTTGAAGATGGCGTACGCACACTTCCCGATGTCCTCGGCAGCGATCCCCGGCAGTCTCTGGTCGCCCATCGGGTACGTGATCGCGAGCGTGCCGTCCCGGCCGCGCTGTGGGCCGGACGCGAAGTAGATCATGTTGTCCCAGTAGAAGGACGTCAGCAGAAACGTCGTTGGGACGCCGAGGTCGGTGAAGAGGTGGTTGGCTTCGCCTTTCACGTCGAAGTGCGGCACCTTGTACTTGCCCTGCAAGGTCGGCATCCGGTCGTCGCTCAGGGGGACCCACTTCCGCGTATCCTCGAGGGTGGACCAGATGGCGTGCGCCACGCCGGCATCCTTCGCGGCCTGCGCCAGGTTGCGGGCCTCGGCCATCTCCTTCCCGGGCGACATGTGCGCCCAGAACGGCGTCACGCAATAGGCGCCGTGTGCGCCCGCGAACGCCTTCCTCAGGCTCTCCACGTCGTCCACGTCGCCGGGCACGACCTCGGCGCCTTCTGCGGCAAGCGCCTTGGCCTTCGCGGATTGCATATCTCTCGTGATCGCGCGCGCGGTGTACGGGCCGTTTTTGTCCTTCAGGATGGCGCGCGCCAGGCCGCCCCCCTGCGAGCCGGTGGCGCCGACTACCGCAATGACCTTCTTGTTGGCCACGGGTTCCTCCTCGAGAGAATGCGCCGCATGCATGGTCACGCCGGACGCAAATGGGGTGGGGCTCCGGTCGGTACGCGTCGGCGGGAAACCCCCTGGAATCTCCGCATGGAGGTTCGTTGGCGCAATTGCTCCGGCGCGCCTGTCTCGACTCCGGCGTCCTTAGAGCCGAGTCGGGGCTCCAGCGTGCCGACTCCGGCCTTGGTCGTGGCGACTCGGGCCTTCACATGAAGCAACTCGGCGTTCATTCGTGGCATCTCGGGACCGAGTCGCCACGAATCGGGACCACTCCGTCGTATCTCGGCTCCGCTCCGTGGCATCTCGGGCCCACTCTGTCTTGTCTCGGGCCGGCTCCGCCCTATCTCCGGCCCGATGTGCCTCATCTCGGACCCGTTTCTTTGCATCGCCGACCCGATTCGCCGCGACTGACTGGAGAAACCTCGCCGTTACCTCGTCCACGGTCGGGTGGCGGCTGCGCGTGGTCCACACGATGTGATAGTAGAGTCGACTGCGCACGAGCCAGGTTTCTTGAGCAGGGCGTAGACGACAAGCACATTCCCGTGCTCGGAGAGGCGGATTCGCGCGGATCGATAGGAGGCCGCTCAAGCGACCACTCGGCGAACCGACGGTCGCCGAGGCAACGCGTGTGCCCGTTTACGGCCGTGTGTTCGGCCGAGTAGCCGCTTTAGCGGCGTCCTATCGCGACGGCGACCGCTTACGAGCTGCCCTGCCTCCCTCCCGCCGCCCCCCCGCCCTCCGATGCCCCTCCAACCCCTCGACACCGGCAAACCACATCGCGTCATCGACCAACCCCCCCGCCGCCTCCGGATCGTCGATCCGCATCCAGGTCTGGACCCTGACGAAGTCGAGCACCGACAGCCCGCCCCGGTAACGCCCCGAGCCCCCCGTGGGCAACACATGGTTCGGCCCCGCGCCGTAGTCTCCCAACACCACGGCCGCCCCTGCACCGATGAACAGGCCACCGTAGTGGCGCAGCCGGGCGGCCACCGCCTCGGGATCCACGGTGATCACCTCGAGATGCTCGGGCGCGATCCGATCACACGCCGCGATGGCATCGTCCATGGACCGCGCCACGACGGCGCCGCCATGCGCCAGCGCCGGCGTGGCGACGTCCGCCGTCGGCAGGTCTTTCAGCTGACACGCCAGCTCCCGGTTTACCGCGGCCACCAACGCCTCGTCCGGCGTGACCAGCACGGGCAGCGCATCCGGAGCGTGCTCGGCCTGCGCGATGAGGTCCGCCGCCACCACCGCCGGGTCCGCCGAGCGGTCCGCGAGCACCACCAGCTCCGAGGGGCCGGCCAACTGGTCGATCTTTACGTCGCCGCTCACGAGCTGCTTCGCCGCCGTGACGTAACGATTGCCGGGACCGACGATCACGTCGCACCAGGGAACCGGGCCCGCCCCGTATGCCAGCGCCGCGATCGCATGCGCCCCCCCGGCCGCAAGCACCGCGTCGGCTCCCGCCACGGCGGCGGCGGCGAGCGTCACCGGGCCGGGTTTGGGGCTCGCCACCCATACCGACGGCACGCCGGCCACCCGCGCGGTCACTACGGTCATGAGCACCGAAGAGGGGAGGGGATATCGCCCACCGGGCGCGTAGCAGCCCGCACGCTCCACGGCCGACACGCGGTGCCCGGCGCGCCCGCCGGGAATCGCGACGTCGCCATCTCGCAGCGCCGCGCGCTGGGCCTCGGCGAAGGTCCTGATGCGGCCGGCCACGCGCTCGAGCCGCGCACGGTCGTCGTCGGGAATTCCGTGAAGCGCGGCCTGGAGCGCGTCCGGGCCGAGCACGAGGTCTCCCCCTGACGCGACCTCGCCGAACCGCCCGGCGTACTCCCGGAGCGCCGCCTCGCCCCGCTCCCTCACCGCGCGCACGATCGGCGCCGCCACCTCGAGCGCTTCGGCCGGTACCGCGGGGCCCCGTGCCGCGATGATCTGGTCGACCGTTCTCCGCCCCAGCGGTTCGGCGGTCACGATTCCCCCTCCGGCTTGGCGGCCATCGGGCGGCGCCGCACCCGCCGGCTGCGGCGCTCCAGTTCGCGCCGCACATGGGCCAGCGTGCCGCCCCGCGCCTGCAATGCTACCAGGAGGAAATAGAGCAGGTCCGCAGCCTCGTGTGTCGCCTCCGCGGGCGATCGCGCGTCCGCCAGCTCCCCGGCTTCCTCGAGGAGCTTGGACCGCAGCAACCGGGGATCGCCGAGGAGCTTGGCGGTGCCGGAGCCCGGTGCGGCGTCCCCGGCGCGGGCGGCGACCAGTCGCTCGAGCGCGCCGAGGTCGAAGTCGTCGCCCCAGCAGGTCCTGGTTCCGCGGTGGCAGAACCCGGCGCCGTGCTGGCGGACGACGAAGCGCAGCGCGTCGCGATCGCAGTCGAGATCGACGCGCAGCAGCTCCTGCGTGTTGCCGGACGTCTCGCCCTTCGCCCACAGCGCGCCCCGCGACCGCGACCAGTAGACGCCGCGCCGTTCGGACACGGCCCGGGCCAGCGACTCGCGACTGCTCCACACGAGCCCGAGCGCGCGGCCCTCCTCGTCGCACACCACGGTGGGCCAGAGGCCGCCCGCGGGCTCGACGAGCGGCGCCGCCACCGCGTCGGCCAGGGAGAGCTTCCCGGTGTACAGCGCCATCCCCACCTGCGCGTCCACGCCCATCGCGTCCAGCTCGGCCACTTCGGCGGCCGTCGTGATCCCGCCCGCCGCGGTGACGCGCGCGCCACCCGCGGCCCCGGCGACGCGCTCGATCAGGCCGCGGTCGAACCCGCCCATCATCCCCTCGTACTCCACCTGCGTCAGCAGAAATCCACCGACGTGCGGCGCCAGTTGCTCGACGGCGCCGAGCACGTCGCGACCCGTCCTGGTCTGCCAGCCTTCCACGACGACCTCGCCACGCTCGGCGTCTACTGCGGCGACCACGCGGTCGCGTGGGAGCGCGGCGCAGAACTCTGGCGTCGCCGCGGTGCCGATCACGACCTTCGCGGCGCCGGCGTCGAGCCACTCCATTGCGGCGTCCAGCGTGCGAATGCCGCCGCCCACCCGGCACGGCGCGCGCGCCACCAGCTCTGTGATGACGGAAGCGTTCGAGCCCGTTCCCATCGCGGCGTCGAGGTCTACGATCGCCACCTCGCCCGCCACGGCGAACTCCTCCAGGCGGTCGAAAGGATCGCCGCCGTCCAGTGCATGCTCCCGGCCGCGGCGCAGCTGCACCGCGCGGCCGTGCCGGAGGTCGATGCTCGGAACGATCATCGCCGGATACTGATGCCGCGAGCCTCCAGGTCCCGCTTGATCTCGCCCACCGTATCCTGGTCGTCGTGGAAGATCGAGGCGGCGAGGGCGGCCTCCGCCCCGGCGGCGAACGCCTCCGCCGCGTGCTCCCGCGTGCCGATGCCGCCGGACGCGATCACGGGTACCGAGACGGCGCCCGTCACCGCGCGCACGAGCTCGAGATCGCACCCGCTGCGGGTGCCGTCCCGGTCCCAACTGGTGAGCAGCACCTCGCCGGCGCCGAGCGCCGTGCCCTGGCGGGCCCACTCCACCGCGTCGCTGCCGGTGGGCTCGCCGCCCCCCATCACCAGTACCTCCCAGCTCGCGTCCACGCGGCGCGCATCGATCGCCAGCACCACGCACTGGCGGCCGAACGCCTCGGCCATCTCGGCCAGCAACTGCGGCCGCCGGACCGCCGCCGTGTTCACGCTCACCTTGTCCGCGCCCGCCGCGAGCAACGCCCGCGCGTGCTCCACCGTCCGCACCCCGCCCCCCACCGTGAGCGGGATGCTGAGCGCGGCCCGGACGCGCCGCACCGTGTCGACCTGCGTGTCGCGCGCCTTGGGCGACGCCGCGATGTCGAGGATCACGATCTCGTCCGCCCCCTGCTCTTCGTAGAGCGCGGCACGCTCCGCCGGGTCGCCCGCGTCGCGGATCGACTGGAACTTGATCCCCTTCACGACGCGGCCGTCCCGTACGTCGAGACAGGGGATGAGGCGCCGGGTGAGGCCGGGCCGCGGTGCGGGGCGCGTGGCGCGCGGTGCGGGGTTCCCGAGCCCGGAGCGCGTGGCACGGAGCACGGAAGGCTGTTGCAGCAGCCACCGCTTCAGCAGCTCCATCCCCCAGGGGCCCGACAGCTCGGGATGGAACTGGCACGCGAGCACCTTGTCCCGCTCCAGCGCGGAAACGAATTCCACACCGTGTGTCGTCGACGCCGCGCCCCAGCCAGCGGGCGCGTCCCGCAACGCATACGAGTTCGCGAACGCCGCGTATCCTTCTACGACGTAGCGGCGTCCCGAATCTCCGGTCACCGGTAACCGGTCACCGCTCACCGGCGTCACCAGATTCCACCCGAGGTGCGGCACCCGAACGTCCGCCGGCAGCCGCCGCACGGTGCCGGGCACGATTCCCAACCCTGGCACGCCGGGATCTTCTTCGCTCGCCTCGCACAGCAGTTGCAGGCCGAGGCAGACCGCGAGAAGCGGCGTGCCGGCGGCCGCGGCGTCGAGCACGACCTTGTCGAGTCCTTTCGCTCGGAGCGCCTCGAGTCCGGCGCCGAACGCGCCCACGCCCGGGAGCACGACGCGGTCCGCGTCCGCGGCTTCGGCGGGATCGTTGATGATCGTGGCGGGCGCGCCCAGACGCTCGAAGGCGTGCAGCACCGATGCGAGGTTCGCGACCCCCGAGTTGAGCACCACGACGTTCGGCATCAACCGTTTCCCAGCGTCCCCTTGGTGGACGGCACGTCGTCGAACCCGGACCGGGCGACCGCTTGCCGGAGCGCCAGCGCCGTGGCCTTGAACGCCGACTCGGCCCGGTGATGGTCGTTTTCGCCTTTGAGGCAATCGACGTGCAACGTGAGCCGCCCCGCGGTGGCGAGCGAGTGGAGCACGTGTGGCACGTTCTCGCACGCGAGCTGCCCGATCGACTTGCGCGACAACCCGAGGTTCACGTCCGCGAACGGCCGGCCGGAGAGGTCCACCACCGCGCGGGCCAGGGCCTCGTCGAGCGGGGCCATGGCCGTGCCGAAGCGCTGGATGCCGCGCCGCTCCCCCAACGCATGGTCGAGCGCCTGGCCCAGCGCCAGGGCGCAATCCTCGGCCGTGTGGTGATCGTCCACCTCGAGATCGCCCCGGCACTCGAGGTCGAGGTCGAACCGCGCGTGCTTGCCGAGCGCGGTGAGGAGATGATCCAGGAAGCCGATCCCCGTGCTGACCGTGGCGGCGCCGCGTCCGTCGAGCACCAGCGACACGCGGACCTCGGTCTCGCCGGTCTTGCGGTCCACTGTCGCGCTCCGGCCGCTCATTCCTTCTCCAGGTCCGCGAACACGGCGTGCAACGCGGCGACGAGCGTGTCGAAGTCGGCCTCGCTCCCCGGTAGCGTGATCCGCACGATGCCCGCGAGATCCGGGCGCGGGAACGTGCGCACGGCAATATCCCGCTCGGCGAGCCGCTCCTTGACGGTCGCCGCGCGGCTGCCGCAATCGAATGTGACGAAGTTGGTCTGCGACGCGCGCGGCTTCAGCCCCAGCCCCAGCAGGATCTCCGCCAGCCACTCGCGCTCGCGGCGCACGCGCTGCACGTGCGCGCGCATCACCGCGTCGCCGCGGCGAAGCTGCTCGAGGGCGATGGCGATCGACGGCGCCGACACCGAGTACGGCTGGCCGGCGGCACGCATCGCGCCGATGACGTCGCAATGGCCCAGCGAATACCCCACGCGGCACCCGGCCAACCCCCACGCCTTCGAGAGCGTGCGCAACACGACGACGTTGGGCAGCTCGAGGGCTCGGGCGGTGAGATCCTCGTCCGCGTATTCCACGTAGGCGTGGTCGAGCACGACGAGCGCGGAGCGGCCCGCGGCCTCCACGACGCACTCGAAGTCGGTGCGGGTGGCGGCGCCGCCGGTCGGATTGTTCGGCGTCACCATCGCGATCACGCGCGTGCGCTCGTCGATGGCGGCCGTGAAGCGCTCGAGCGGGAACGGGCCGTCCGGCCACGGTATAGCCGCCACGTCGGCGCAGGCGAGCCGCGCGCTGCGCTCGAACATGTCGAAGCTCGGATCCGGCATCACCAGGCGGCTCCCCGGCTCCAGGAATGCGCGGCACGCGCGGTCGATCGCCTCGTCCGCCCCGGCGGAAACGAACACGCGCTCCGGCGGGAGACCGAACCGCTCCCCGAGCGTCGCCTCGAGCGCGGCAGCGTCGGGGTAGCGCCGCAGCAGGTCGGGGCCCGCGCGGGGCACGGCCTCGAGCACGGCGCCGTCGGGCCGCGCCCCTTCGTTGGAGTCGAGCTTCAGGCGGCCGGGAACGATCTTCGGGCGGGCGTACGCGGACGACGGCACCACGCGCGGGACCGGCGGGCTGGAGGTTGGCTTCACGGCACGATCTGGGCGAGCTGGGATACGATGATGTCCGTGCCGCCGGCGGCCTTCACGGCGGGTATCACCTGCGGCAGCAGCTCGCGCGGCACGGCCGCCTTCACGGCGTAGCCGTTGTTCCCGAACAGCGGCGACACGGTCGCCCGCCGCATGCAGGGGAGCGCCGCCACCACCGCTTCGAGCTGCTCGGCCGACGCATTCACCTCGACCATCACCCGGCGCCGCGCCTCGAGGACGCTGCACAGCACGAGCTTCAGGTCGTCGATGCGGCGCCGCTTGTCGGGATCCGCCGCCGCCTCGGGGCTGGCGTACAGCCGGGTCGACGACGACATCAGCGCGTCCACGATCTTCAGGTCGTTGGCCGCGAGCGTGGCGCCGGTCGCGGTGATGTCGACGATCACGTCGGCGTCTTCGGGCGGAAATACCTCGGTGGCGCCGTAGGTGCGCACGAACTCCGCGTCGAGTCCCATGCGCTCGATCCACGCGGTCGCGAGCCGCTCGTACTCGCTGGCCACGATGAGGCGCCGGCGCGGCAACCCACCGCCCTCCAGCAACGTATCGGGTGTCGCGGCCACGAGCCGCACGGGATCCAGCCCGGTATCCAGGATCTCCACCACCTCCACGTTCAGCTCCGCCACCCAGTCGGCCCCCGCGAAGCCCACGTCGCGGCTCCCGATCGAGAGCATCTCCACGATGTTCTGTGGCTTGAGGATCTTGGCCTCGGTGTTGGGCAGCGAGATCTGGGGGCGGTAGCCCCGCGCGGAAGGCGTCACCCGGATACCCGCGTCCGCCAGGAGCCGGTGGACCTCGGTCTCCATCCGGCCCTTGGGCAGGGCGATCTCGAGCATTCTGTTCATGCGGTTGGCTCCATCCCGATCCGACGCCTGCGGGCCGAGACACGAAAACGCCGACCACGTCGGGCCGGCGCCGGGTGTCACCGTGGGTCGCAGGCTGTGGCCTACACCCGGGCCGGACTCCCAGCGGTCCAATGGTGGTGCGTGTAGTGGCGCAAGGTGTATGCCATGGCTGAACTTAGGGTCGGTGGGAAGCGGGAGTCAAGGGGAAGGACCGGGCGTCCTCGCCGATCGCCTTCGTCGAACCAGGATTCCTGACCGCCCGGCCCCCATTCCTCGCCGCCCGCCGCCCCCGGGGACGCGCGCCCTCGCCCCACCGCCGTAGATTGCGATCGGGGAACGCCGCCGATCCGGTGTCGAACCCACGCCGCCCCAGGCAGAAGCCGACGACCTCACGAGGGGCATGACCGGAAGCCAGACCCATCGCGCCGACGACCGCCTCATGCGCATCGTCACCCAGACGATCGCGGAGGCCCCGCCGAAAGCCAAATGGAGCGTGGTGACGAGCGGGGCATCGATCCTGTTCGTGGTCGTCGTGGTGGTGATCGACACGCTCAACGGAACGTCGGTGGCCGAAGCGAGCCGCATGGCGGCGCTCGTGATCGGGATCCTGGGGATCGTGCTCCTGTCCGTGGCGCTCGTGATCAACAACGTCGGACAGTCCGCCTCGGCCGCGGCGTGCGGCCGGATGTCGTCTTTCCGGCTCGAGGCCCGGGTGCTTCACCGCGTCCTGCTGGCGGTCCCCGTGATGGCGGTCGTCGCCGGGATCATGCTGGCGGTGGCGCTCGCCGTGTTCGTGGGATCGTCGCTCCCGACGTTGGACGCACGGCCGCTCGTGACCGCGGTAATCCTGGCCGTCGTCGGCACCATGTTCAGCATGTACCTCGTGATATCGGTCCAGATGGTGGCTGGAGCGACGCGATTCCTGTATCGCCACGCGGCCGAGCAGGCCGAAGCGGCCGCCCGGGCACGCGCGGAGGCGACCGAGGCGCAGCTCTCGGCGCTCCAGGCACAGATGAATCCCCACTTCCTGTTCAACGCGCTCAACACGGTCGCGTCACTGGTGCGCACCAACGGCCGCGCGGCGGAGGCCACGGTCGAGAACCTGGCCGAGATCCTGCGCCGCACGCTCGACCGGTCGCGCAATGCGATGGGGACCGTTGGGGAAGAGGTCGACTACCTCGAGGCGTACCTGGCGGTGGAGCAGGAGCGCTGGGGCGACCGGCTTTCGGTCGAATGGCAGGTCGCGCCGGACGCCGAACCCCTGCCGCTCCCCCCGATGACGCTCCAGCCGTTGGTGGAGAACGCGCTCAAGCACGGCCTCGGCGCGCGCCTCGAGGGCGGCGCCCTCCGGATCGGCGTCGTCCGCGTGAACGGGCGACTCGAGCTCGAGGTGGCCGACGACGGCGTGGGGTTTCCGGTGCGCTATCGCGAGGGCACGGGCCTCGGCAACCTGCGCCAGCGCTTGCAAACGCTGTACGGCCAGGAGGCCGAGCTGCGGGTCGAGCGCCCGGAGCGAGGCTCCCGCGTCGTGGTATCCCTTCCCAGCCGCCCCCTTCCCGTCCCGGCCGCACCCCAGCCGGCGCATCCCGACGCACTAACCCCTAACCCCTGACCCCTTCACGATGCGCGTGCTGATCGTTGACGACGAGCCGGCCGCCCGGCGCCGGCTCGCGATCATGCTCGACGAGCTGGACGTCGAGGTGGTGGGCGAGGCGGCCAACGGCGTCGAGGCCCTCGAGCTCGTACCGCAGCGCCGCCCCGACGTCCTCCTGCTAGACATCGCAATGCCCGAGGTGGACGGCTTCGACGTCGCCCGCCACCTGGACGCACCCCGGCCTCTCATCGTGTTTCAAACGGCGTACGACGAGTACGCGCTCAAGGCGTTCGAGCACGAGGCGCTCGACTATGTGGTGAAGCCGGTCACCCTGCAGCGCCTCGATCAGGCGCTCGACCGCGCGCGCCGGCGGCTGGAGGGAGCCGCGCGCCCCGCGTTCACGCAGGACTTGATCGATCGACTCCAGGCAGCCGTCGCGCGCGGTGCGCCCGCCCGCCGCCCGCGCCTCCTCGTCCGGGACGGCACGGGCCATCGGCTCCTACCGCTCGGCGAGATCGTCCGGTTCACCGCCGACGAAGGCACCGTCGTCGCCCGCACCGCCGGCGCAGCCTTCTCCACGGACTACACCCTCACCGAGCTGGAGCAGCGCACGGCCGGGGCGTTCATCCGACCCAACCGCTCCGAGCTGCTCAACGTGGACCGCATCGTCCGGATCGAGAGCGGCGGCGACGGCTCCGCCGAGCTGACGCTCGCGGGCGGCGAACGGGTGCACGTGAGCAGGCGCAGGGCGGCGGAGGTGCGGAGGGTGTTGCAGGGGTGAGAAGGGGTTAGGGGTTAGGGGTTAGGGGTTAGCGACTGAGGTCTTGGGTCTTAGAGGGGCTGCCGCTCGTCTTCGATTTTCGACCGTTCACCGGGACAGCTGTTGTACGCCGGCCAGACTCTCCGCAGCTTTGTCCGCGTTTCGCGCACCGCGCACCGCGCACCGCGCACCGTGCTAAATGCCATACGCCATGAGCGAGTCGCCCCATGATCCGTACCCAGCGTCTCACCAAGATCTTCCGGTCGCCCAAGAAGGGCACGGTCACCGCTCTCTCCGGCGTCGACCTTCATTGCGCCCAGGGCGAGATCTACGCGCTCCTCGGACCTAACGGGGCGGGGAAGACGACCGCGCTGCGGATCCTGTCCACGCTGATGACGCCGACCGGCGGGGAAGCGTTCGTGGGTGGATACTCGGTGCGGACGCAGAAGGCGGACATCCGCCGGCTCATCGGCGTCGTGTCGTACGAGACGGGCGTGTACGAGCGCATGACGCCTCGCGAGATCGGGTACTTCTTCGGCCGCCTCAACGGCATGGCCGACCTCGCGATCCGCGACAACCTGGACCACATTTTCGCGCTCCTCCGCATGGAAGATTTCGTGGACCAGCGCACCGAGACCTTCTCGAGCGGGATGAAGCAGAAGACCGTGATCATGCGGGCGCTCGTGACCGATCCCGAGGTGCTCGTCTTCGACGAGCCGACGTCTGGCCTCGACCTGCTCACCGCGAAAAACGTCACGGACTATGTCCGGCTCCTCAGCGCGCAGGGCAAGACCATTCTGTTCTCCACCCACATCCTGTGGGAGGCGGAGAAGCTCGCGCATCACATCGGTATCATCGACCGCGGGGCCCTCGTGGTCGAGGGTACCCTCGCCGAGTTGCGCACACGCACTCGGCACACGGACATGGAAGACATCTTCTTTTCGTTGGTGAAAGCGGCGTGAGATGAAGCCGGCAGTCGGCAGTCGTTCTGCACGGCCGAGCGCCCGGCTGCTTATACGCGACTGCCGACTGCCGACTGCCGCGCCAGCGATATCCGACCGCTTCTGGGAGAACTCGTAACGTGCAGAAAACCGCTATCCTGCTGGGAAAAGAACTCCGCGTGATGTTCCGCGACCGCCGCCTGATCCTGGGCGTGGCCGTGGTGTCGCTCGTGATATTCCCCCTGTTGATCGGATTCGTCGGAAACGCCGACCGGTTGCTGGCGTCCGACGATCCCGTGCACGTGCTCGTGGAGGAAAACGACCAGGTGCTCGGCACGGTGCTCGCGGCACTCCCGGGCTTTCAGGTGCATCGCGAGCGGGTCGCGGCGGAGGCGGCGGCCAAACGCCACCTGACGATCGTGCGGCGGGAGAAGACGTACCGCATCCTGGGCGATCTGACCCGGGAGCGGTTGCGCGACGCAGCCAGGGACGTACGACTCGCGCTCGACTCGGTCCGCCAGGCGGGCTTCGACGCCGCGCTCGCGCAGCGAGGGCTGTCGGCGGAGGCGCTGGAGCCGTTCACCGTGGAGCTGGTGGATACCGCCGACCCGGAGGTGCGCTCGGCCCGCGTCGTCAGCATTCTCCTGCCCTACCTCGTCGTCATCCTGCTCGTGACCAACGCCATCCGGGCGATTTACGTGGCCGTGGGCGAGAAGGAGAAGAACACGCTGGCCAGCCTGCTGGTGTCCAACGTGCCGCGCAACGCGATCGTGATCGGAAAGACGTTCGCGATCGTGACGTTCGCGGCATTCGCGTCGGCGCTGCTGCTCGTCGGGTTCGTGGGGGCGGCCAAGCTCGGATTCCTGTTCAACGACGGCGAGGTGACCACCGTGGGGTTCCGGCTCACCGTTGGTCAGGTTGCCCAGCTGGCGGTGAACATCCTGTCCCTGGCGCTGTTCATCGCGTCCCTGGTCATGGTGCTGGGCACGTTCGCGCGGAGCCAGCGGGAAGCCGGCGTCTACACCGCGCCGCTCGTGTTCATCACGATCTTCCTCGCGATCTTTTCGTTCTCTTCGTCCGATTTCGGCCTCGGCCTCTACGCGGTCCCCATTCTCGGCAATGCGCTCGCGATGCGGGAGACCTTTCTCCAATCCCTCGGCGCCGACCAGATCCTCCTCGCCATCGCCGGCAACGTCGTGCTGTTCCTCGTGATGGTCCAGATCTCCGCGTGGATGTACCGGCGGGAGGATGTGATGTTTAGGCCGTAAGACAGCAGTGAGGAGTGAGAAGTAAGAAGTGAGAAGTAAGAAGTCGGCCCCCAGGCTCCGCTCCGTAACGCGATGTCGCGCGACGGGGTGGGAGGGGGCCTCCTTACTTCTTACTTCTCATTACTTCTCACTCCTTACTGCAGGTCAATCCTTCCGGCGCTGCGGTTGCGACCTGGTCGTCGTCGGGCGCCGGGAGCTGGTGGCGGTGGAACCGCTCGACCGGGTGGTAGTCCGCGGGGCGGAGTAGCTTGGCGTCGTGGTGCGCCGCGGCGTGGTATATGACCGGGTCGTGGTGGTGCGCGGCGCGCTGTAACGCGACGTGCTGCGCGTCCCGGCGCTGTTGCTGGGTGAAATCCGCCCGTACGAGCCGGGGGTGATCGACCGGCTCGAAGGCGTCCGCACGGTCCCGCCGGACGAAACCGTCGAGCCCCCGCGTGGCGACACCGTTCGGATACGGCCGATGCCGATCGACCGGTTGTCGATGGGCGTCGCGCTGCGCCGCGCTTCGTCTTCGTCCTCGTCATCGTCCCGGTCGCTGAAGGTAGTCGGCGAGAGCCGGCGGCCGGTTGCGTCGCCGGTGGTCGTGGCCGGCGTGGGTTGCCCCCCGCGGATCCGGATCGTGTAGTGGCGGACCTCCTGATCGTCGGGCGTCGCGCTGGTGGGTTCGATGGCGCGGCGTCCCCCCTCCGCTTCGGCGTCGTTCCCGCCGCCGTCGCGCGGGGTCACCGAGATGCGACGCCGTCCACCGGTCTCCCCGCCCACCGGCGCGCGCGGCGTAACGTTGGGCGGCGCGATCTCGCCGCCACCGGACTCCGTCGGCGCGGGCCGGCGCGTGGTCGTGGTGCTTCGTCCCGTCCCGGTCGTGGCCGGCGTCTCGGGGGTCCGGGGCGTGACCGTGGTCGCGCGACGGCGCCAGGACGTTCCATCGTCTCCCACGCCACCCGCGCCCACGTCACCCGCCGCCGAGGTGGGCGTGCCGATGCGGCGACCGTCGCCCGCCCACGAGCGCGAGCGCGGCTGCACCGGATCGCTCACCGAGCGGTCGAACGATTTGAAGGTGTACCCGCCGGGCCGGCCCACGAAGATCACGCCCGGCGAATGGCCGACGAATCCGATGAAGCGCGGCCGGTGGAAGCCGAACGGCCCGAAGAAGAACGGATCGTAGAAGAACGGGTCGTAGAAGAAGAACCCATGCCGACGAAAATGCCGGTGCCGGTGGAATCCGAACCCGAACCCGACGGAAATGTGCAGCCCGGGTCCGTAGCCGCCGTAGTAGAACGGATTGCAGTAGAACGGATCGCAGTAGAACGGATCGTAGTAGTACGCGCTCCTGACACCGCCGTATCCCTGCCGCTGGTATGCCACGACGTCGTAGATGTCGTAGTGCACCAGGTCGTAGTCGAATCCGCCCTCTCCCGTGAGCTGCGACACCAGATTCGTCAGCTCGGCCTCGGGGTCGTCCACCACGCGCCAGACGTCGTCCTGGGCGTAGTCCCAGTGCGTGCCGCGAACCAGCCCCTCGAAGTTGTACTGGAACGGGTCGCGCGAGAACGCGGCGTACACGGTCCCGAGCCCATTCGACTCGAACACGGTGAACGCGTGCCGGTCGCCACGCCCGCGGATCTCGTAGTCCTTCTGGCCGCGCACGAAGTTGTCGTCGCCGGGATCGAGCGGAAACAGGACGCGCACGCGCCCGTCGGGCTCCACGTGCAGGACGG
>Ga0256864_1000063_pt1 | contig 46186 bp, 42 predicted proteins | sample RVTome_11_FD_187336 | JGI IMG/M metagenome (GOLD analysis project Ga0256864, IMG submission 187336) | Soil microbial communities from uranium-contaminated site in the Upper Colorado River Basin, Wyoming, United States - RVT147D111 HiSeq ... | reverse complement strand
CCCAGACGCGATCTGCGCCACGACTTCCTTCATACGGGCCATCAAGTCCGTCGCGCCCGCGCGGATCACGAGTCCGTGCGAGGGGGCGATGGCGTCCGGCGCCCGATTCCGGATCAGCCGATCGATCTCCGACTGCGTCTTGACGACGTCGACGTACTGCAACCAGAACATGACCCGCGCGTGAAATGCGATGAGCCGGCCGGGGGTAATGTCCGCATCCAATTCCTCGACGCACCGCAGACATTCCCCACCCAGATGCGGGAAGCCGAGCCAATCCACGGTGAACAGCGTGTTGGACATCTCCTCACGCATCCAGATCGACAGCGGGGCGTCGAGGAACGTGGCCTCTTCGAATACCACGGACAGACCGCCGAGATCGATCCGGTCGCCCGGCGCAACTTTGCGGGCATCCTCGAGGTGGTAGAGCGCATGGGTATGACCCATCGCCGGCGCTACCAACTGCGCGCCGGGGTGGCGGCGCAGGATCGTGGCGGTGTTCCCGGCGTGGGGGACGTCGGGGTGCGAGACCACGAGGAAATCCAGCTGGCGGCCGCCCAGGGCCGCGTCGAGATCCGGCAGAATCTGATGTGTGCCCGCCGGGGACAGCGTGTCCAGCAGCAGCGTCCGCTCCCCGCGCACCAGGTACGCGTTCTGGGGCACGTGAATCGGCCGGCCGGGAACGTTCCAACCGGCGTCGCCCCCATCCGGCCCGGGGGCGAGGTCCTGGCGGTCGGGACCGCACTCCTGAATCCAATGGATCCCCGGCAGCACCTCACGGATCACGCGACGGGCTCCCACATGACGGCCTCCGGACGGGCGTGTCCCGCCCGCCCCGCCTATCGGGCAACGGACAGGTCGGGGTTGTTGTCGCGCTCCAGGTCGGGCAGCGGCATGCAGGTTTGATCTTGCGTCGGCGTCCGGCTGGTGTACAGGTCGATGCCGTACCGCTCCCGGTAACGCCGCAGGTCACCCGCACGCTGGCCCTCGAGGAACAGCGCGCGCCCCCGCTCGTCGATCACCTTGGCCAGAATCTCCTCGTCCGTGGCGGTGCCGCCCGCGTCGAAGACCTGCGCGATCCCGCGTTCCGCACGCAGCGCGTTGATGATGTCGCGCGCAGTCGCCCCGCCCTCGACCTCGGCGATCAGGAGTTGCGCCTCTTCCCAGCTCGCGAGTCGGATCGGCGCGCTCTGCGTGCCGTACTTCGCCGCCGTCCACAATGGCAGCGAGCCGTTGAAGGTGAACTCCCCCGTGTTCACGGTAGCCGCGCGCGGGTCCAGCTCGCCGCTGTCGTCGATCTCCAGTCCTTGGAACGGCGTGTCGACCGTCAGCCGGCGGGCGCCGTTGATCAGGTTGAAGACGTTGTTCTCCTCACGGCCGCTGTTGGTGGAATACGAGACGATGAACGCAAACCCCGGGGTCACGGCGCCGGCGTCCGCCAACGCCTCGGCCTCGCTCCCGAGCTGCAGGTGCGCGCGGGCGCGCCCCACGCGCGCGGCCTCCACTACGTCGGCGGCGGCATTCGCTGCGTCGATGGCCATGGTGAAGTCGGCCACGGCGAGTCCGTACGCTTGGACCGCGGTCATCTCGGGTCCCACGCCGTCGAACGCCAGTGTGCAGAAGAGGTCCGCCAGCAGCAGCCGGCTGTAGCCAGCCCATAGCGACATGCGCGCCAACTCCGCGGCGTTCGCGGGATCAGGTACTTGATCCGGGAACCGGTTATCCAGCAGCTCGCGCTGGAGATCCTTCGACGTCTTGGCGGCGACCTGGAGGTCGGCGTACAGCTCGCCCGCCACGATGTCGTTGCCGGGATCGACGTTGCGGCGATCGATGTCGTCGCGATTCACGAACGAGCCGCCCCAAGCGACCTCGTCCGCGAACAGCCCGCTGTAGACCGTCGCGTTATCGAATGCCGCCACGAAGTCGCTTTCCGCTCCGACCAACCTGGCCGGAAGCGATCCGGGGCCCTCGATGCCGTCGGCGCTGATGGTGTCGGGATTCCGCGAGACGTCGAGCAACCCATCGCATCCCGCGAGCAGCGCGCACGCGCAGGCGAGGCACGCGAACGACGATCCGGCGCGCGGCGAGCGGCGCGTGGAGGGGTAAGGACTCATCCAAGCTCCCCTTTCTGCACAGGACGGCGTGGGTGGAGGTCCCGCGCGCACGCGGACCGCCCGTCGGTCAGAACGTCAACCCCAGCGCCATCGAGAACGAACGGGCCGGCGGGAACGACCCCCCGAAGTTGTTCTGCGTGAACTCGTCCCGGGACCCGCGGACGCTCATCTCCGGGTCGAGTCCGGTGAAATCGGTCCACGTGGCCAGGTTGCGTCCCCCGACGGTGAGCGTCGCGCGCGTAGCGCCGAGCTTGCTCACGAGCCGCTGCGGGAGGGTGTAGCTCAGGCTGATTTCACGCAGCTTGATGAAGTCGGCGTCCTGAATGAACGCCGCGAGGATCCGATTCTCGAACATCGCCTGTTCTTCCGGCGTGCTCTCAACTTCGCGGTAGGCGTACTCGCGCGAGAAGCTGGAGCTCGAGAACGGGGTCCGGAACGCCTGCGTGACGTCGAGGAGCTGGTGCCCGCCGGCGCGATCGAACAGCGCGGAAAGCCGGAGATTGTTCCAGAACGTGAAAACGCTCTGCACGCTCTGTTCGTTCGTCGGAAACGGCTGGCCCACCACCCGTCGGTCGGTCCCGTCGCCGAGATTCCCCGGGGCGAACTCGAAATCGGTGATCGTCCCGTCGGCCGCGCGCGTGGCGTTCGCGATCACCTCGCTGACGTAAGCGCCGGGCGCCACCCCTGTCTGAAATACCTGCGAACCGGCCGCCCGGCTCCCGCCATCCGCCCCCTGCGGGAAGAAGATCGGCGACGGCAGTCCGAGATCGGTGATGACCGCATGGTTGGTAGAATGCTGGTAGCGAAGCTGCCAGCCAAACCAGCTGTTCTCGATCACCTGCGCGTCGAGGGCCAGCTCCCAACCGTCGCTGTTCATGGAGCCGAGGTTGACGAATTGGAGGCCGGGGAATCCGCTGCTCGGCGGCACGGGCGCGGGTACGATCAGGTCCCTGGTCGTCACGTCGTAGTACGAGAAGGTCACGGCGAGCCGGCCGTCCAACACCCCCAGATCCAGGCCCGCCTCGAACTCCTCGCTCCGCTCGGGTCCCAGCTCCGGGTTGCCCGGGTTCTGCGGCGTAATCCCGGTCACCAGCACGCCGTTGATCAGCACGGGGGCGGTCTGGAACGTCCGATCGGCCTGGTACTGGCCGGGCGATTGACTCGCCTTCCCCCACGCGAACCGCAGGCGCAGGTCGTTCACCTGGCGGATGGCCCAGAACGGCATGTCGCTGACGACGGCCGAGATGTTCGCGCTCGGCGACCAGATTGCGTCCGCCCGATCGCCGAGCGAGCTGTTGTCATCGATCCGCACGGCACCCGTCACGAACACATAGTCGTTCAGGCCGAAGCGCTGCTGGAAGAACCCTCCCACCTCCACGTTCTCCAGCAGGCTCGCCGCGCCGCGATTGATCTGCGCGGCGTCGCACGTCCGGACCGCGTCGCTGGGGAATTGCTCACCCGTGCACGTCGTCGACTCCTCGAAGCGCCCGAAATACTGCAGGCCAAACGTGCTGCTCGAGCTCAGCCGGTCGGTCAGGTTGAGGGCGGCCGTGGCCCGGTAATCCGCACTCACGAACCTCGCGGCCGCACGGTGGTCGGTGATCGAACCCAGCGACGCGTTACCGAACGGGAGATCCGGATCGAACGGCGTCAGATCGAATACGCGGCTGTCGGTGTGGTCCAGCCCGAGGGTGACAGCGCTAGTGAGCCACGTGGTGGGCCGAACCGTCAGCGTCACACTACCGGTCAGCCGCGTGACGTCCTCGCCCTGTTCCCGCGTGGCGAGCTTCTCGAACGTCGCGCTGAAATTCCCGTTGCGCTGGTCGCAGATCGTCGTCGGCATCCCGGTGAGCACCTCCCGCAGGCACTCACCGCGCCCCGGCCCGCCCTGCGGATCGGTCCCGAACGAGTTGGCTGGCGTCCCCAGCATACCGTTGACCCCGTAGCCGCTCGCCGTGCTGTTGTCGTCGGGAAAGCGTCGATTGGACACGATCACGCCGGTGCTCACGGCGAGATCGACCTTGCTACCGAGCAGGAAGTGCGCGTTCGCCCGGCCGTTCACGCGATAGAGCGAGTTGTCCGGCACCAGCCCGTCGCGATCATCGTACCCGACCGAGGCGTAGTACGACGCGCTCTCCGACGCGCCGCGGTAGCTGAGATCGTAGGTGGAGAACCAGCCCCGGCTGAACGGGCGGGAATCCGCATCCTCCAGCGGATTGTCCACCACGAACACATCGCCGGTCAGCGGATGCTGCTCGATACGGAACTGTGCCAGCCGCGGATCGTTAGGATCGGTGACGCCGAAGTCGGCCGTGAGATTCTCGTACGTGTCGGGGAACTCCGCCGGGTTCTCGGCGAAGCCCTGGCGGATGGTGAGACTCAGCTCGCCCGCCCTGCCCTCGCCGGCCCGCCCCCGCTTCGTCGTGATCACGATGACCCCGGGCGCCGCCTCGCTGCCGTACAACGCCGTGGCCGATGGCCCCTTGATGATCTGGATGTCCTCGATCTCGTCCGGATCGAGATCGTCGAATCGCGACGACGTCTGACCACCCGTCCCGATCGGCCCGAGGTCCGTGCTGTTCGTCACCCGCACGCCGTCGATCACGATGAGGGGGTTGTTGTCCTGGATGAGGCTGTTGGTCCCGCGGATCCGCACGCGCGACCCCGACCCGAGCAGGCCGGACGAAGGCGTGATCGTGACGTTCGCCGCGCGCGCGTTGAGCAGGTCCGAGAACGTCTCGACCACCGCCCCCTGCAGCTCGGCTTCCACGTTGATATGCGCGATGTCCGTGCCGATCTCCTTGCGCTCGACCTCCCCCGCCTCCACCGAGACCACGACCTCCTCGAGCTCGACCGCGCTCTCCGCCAGCCGGAAGTCCAGCGTCACGCTCTGGGCCGCGACCACGCTGGCCGCCTGCTCGACCCGGCGAAAGCCGATGCGGCGCGCGAGCAGCCGGTGCGCACCGGGCGGCAGGCCGTCGATCGTGTACCGGCCATCCGCGTCCGTCACCGCGCGCCGGTTGGTGCCCGCCACCTGGATCGTCACCCCCTCCACCGGGGTTCCCGCATCGGTGAGCACCCGACCCGTCACGACGCCGGTCTGCGCCGACGACGTGGCCGGGCGCACCGCGAGACCGAGCCCGACGATCGCCAACGCCAGCGCGATTCGCTTCATGGTTAAGCGCTCCACGGTTGGTCGCTCTCCTCGGATTGGGCGGGCGGCAACTGCCGCACCAACTCGACCGCCTGCGCACAGAGCCGGTCGAGCATCCCCGGACTGTTGTAGGTCTTCGCCAGCACGAGCGCGCCCTCCAGGTGGGCGAGCAGCACCTCCGCCCCGCGGCGGGTGTCGATCGGCGGAAGCTCACCGGCCGCGATCCCGTCCCGCAGCGTGCTGTCGAAGAATCCGAGCCATTCGTTGAAATTCGCGACGAGGCGCTCGCGCACGACCTCGTCGTGCGCGCTCAGCTCCAGCGAGAGATTGGCGATCGCGCAACCCTGCACGTTGCCGGTCGCGTCGGCGATCGCGGCGTGGTGCTCGGCCGTCACCCGGAAAAGCGTTTCGATTCGCTTGAGCGGTGGCAACTGCTCCACCAGCGCCCGCCGGCCTCGGTGCCCCTGCGTGACGTGCTCGATCACGGTCAGAAGGAGGTCCCGTTTGGATCGGAAGAAATGGTAGAAGCTCCCCGGGCGCACACCGGCCCGCTGACAGATCTCCTGCACGCCGACGGCGCCGTAGCCACGGCGATGGATCAGATCCATGGCCGCGGACTCCAGGCGCTCACGCGCGTCACTCACGCGGCCCATTGGTGGCAACTCCAGGGAGGGGTGGTTCTCCAGCGCTACTAGTTGAGCGCTCAAGTAATATGCACCCAAACCATCGCAGCGTCAAATCCTCAAAGAGCCGCGACCTACAACCTTTTGTAAATAATGAGTTTATGCGTCAAGAACGGGGCGGCGGCCGAACCCCAGGGGCGTGGGACCGGCCGCCACCGATCCAGGTCCGGCGGGACCCGGATCACCACGGCGTCCCCCGGTGACACTGCGATCCGCTCCGAGCGGTACGAGCCCGCCGACAGGAGGCGAATCTCCACGGCCACGTACGCGCCGAGCCATTCGCTGTGAAACGCCTTCGACGCGTTCGCCTGCACCGCCCCCAGCCGACTGCGAACGCTCCCGCTCAGCAGATAGACCGTGGCATCGTAGAAGTTGCGGTTCTCGACGCTGATCCTGAGCCCGTCGGTCACCGCAGCAGGCCCGTCGAGCCCGCTTCCCCGCGTGCCGCATGCCGCGGTCACGAGCAAAGCGAGGATCGGGGCGGCGACCGGGGGCGGCCGGCGCGGCGACCGCGCGCGCCGAGCCGGAGGGGCCATCGGGGAACTCCCGGGCCGCGGGTGACGACACGGCAGCGATGACGTTGAAACGCGGCTCACGAAATGAGCAACAGTCGGCGGCCGACCCATCGCTCGGCCTCGGCGGGATCGCGGAACACCGCCAACTCGCACTGGCCGCCCACCGCGAGCATGTGGTACATCCGTCCCAGGGTGTAGTCGGCCGTGGGATTCAGGAGCAGCGCGAGCCGACTCGAACCGAGCGCCCGCCGATGCAGCTCCCCGATGCTGGCGACCCGGCGGATGGCCAGACCCGTGAGCAACCGGAGGTCGGCCTGCCGCAGATCCCACAGGACGTTGTGACCGGGCCGGAACCTGGCGTGCCCGAGCACCGCGCACAGCGCGTCCATCAAGTCGGCGACGGTCATGCGACCGGTGAGCTCGACTCGAAAGAAACCCGCCGACGACTCGTAGCTAATGCGCATCTGCCAGACCGCGTGAACGAGTGTCGCTTGCGCGAGCCACCTCGGTCCACCGGTGACACCGGTGTGCCGATTCCGGGGGGGAAGTGTAGTATTCTCCTTATAGCGCGGCGCAGCGGTGGAGTTCCTCCCGTCACCCGATGGATCGCGTCCTCGGTGGAAACTACGGCCCGCCCGCCTCGACGACAACCAGGACCGGGACGGTGCATGGTCGCGCAGTGACAACGCTCCTCCGATTCGTCATGCTCGCCGGTGCGCTCGCGGCGTGCCGCGAGACCCCCCTCGACGGCCCCGCGCCCCGCGTGCTCGTCTTCAGCAAGACCGCCGCGTTCCGGCACGCGTCCATCGAGCCCGCCGTCGAGGCGTTCCGCCGGCTCGGCACGGAGCACGGATTCGCAATCGACGCGACGGAAGACGCCGCGGCGTTCACGAGTGGCAACCTCTCCACCTACGACGCCGTCGTGTTCCTGCTCACCACCGGCGACGTGTTGGACGACGGGCAGCAGCTGGCGTTCGAGGGATTCATCCGCGGCGGCGGCGGATTCGTCGGCATCCATTCCGCCAGCGACACCGAGTACGACTGGCCCTGGTACGGCCGCCTCGTGGGCGGCTATTTCGACGGGCACCCGTCGAGCCCCAACGTCCGGGATGGGACCCTGCTGGTCGTCACGTCCCAGCACCCCGCCACCGCCACGCTCCCCGACCCCTGGGTACGCACGGACGAATGGTACGACATCCGCGACTTCAGCCGCGACGACGTCACCGTCTTGCTCGACATCGACGAGCGGAGTTACAAGACCGACGACGAGCAACCCGCCGCCGCGCCGCGCGCAATCGCCTGGTCGCGGGAGTTCGAAGGCGGGCGGGCGTTCTACACCGCGCTGGGACACACGGTGGAGAGCTACATCGAGGCGTTGTTCCTCGATCACGTGTGGGGCGGCCTGCGCTACGTCCTGGATCGTGAGTGACGCGGGCGGCGGGCCCTTCCCCCGCCGGCACCATCCGATATGAACGTCCGCCTCCTGTCCGTTCCCTACGACTCCGGCCACCGGGCGGCTCGGTTGGGCCGCGGACCCGATGCCTTCCTCGCCGGCGGCCTGCCCGAGCACCTGGCGCGCGCGGGCCATACGGTCGGCCGCACCACGATCGAGCTGGACGGCGGGTTCGGTGCGGAAGTCGGAGCCGCGTTCGCACTCAACCGCCGCCTCGCATCGGCGGTGCGCGGGGCCGCGGCGCGCGGCGAGACCTCGCTGGTGCTCACCGGCAACTGCGTGAGCTGCGTCGGAACGCTGGCCGGCGTGGGGCCCGAGGACGTCGGCGTGCTATGGTTCGACGCGCACGCGGACTTCAACACCCCGGATACCAGCACCAGCGGCTTTCTGGACGGCATGGCCGTGGCGATCGCGACCGGGGAGTGCTGGCGCGCCGCGGCGCGGACGGTCCCGCACTTCCAGGCGGTACCCGTCGAACGGGTCGTGCTCGTCGGCGCGCGCGCGTTCGATCCGGGGGAGCGCGAGCGCTTCGAGCGGGCAGGTGGAACGGTCGTCGGTCCGGACGACGTGTGCCACGAGGGCGAGAGCGAGACGGTTCGCGCCACGCTCGCTGCCCTGCGCGAGCGCACGGGCCGGCTCTACGTGCACATCGATCTCGACGTGCTCGATCCCGCCGAAGGCCGTGCCAACCCGTTCGCCGAACCCGGCGGGCTCACGCGCGGGCAGGTTCGCGGGATCCTCGTTCATGCGGTGCAGCAATTCGTGGTGGCCGCGGCGGCGCTGAGCGCGTACGACCCCGCCGAAGACGCCGACGGCCGCATCCTGCGTGCGGGTATCGAACTCAGCGCCGCGCTCTTCGAAGGAATCAGCGCTCCAGCACCACCGCCCCAGCCATCGCGCCCGCCGCGCAAATGCTGATCAGGCCGAGGTGCGCGTCGCGCCGCGCCATTTCGTAGGCCAGCGTGCTGGCGATGCGCCCCCCGGTGGCGGCCCAGGGGTGGCCCACCGCAATAGAGCTTCCGTTGACGTTGACCGCCCCCCAATCCACCTCGCCGGTGGGCGGAGCCTTCCAGCCGCGCTCCCAGGCCCACACGTTGGCCTGCACCTGCGCGGCGAACGCCTCGTGGATCTCGATGAGATCGAAGTCCGCGAGCGACAGTCCCGTTCGTGCGAGGATTTCCGGCACCGCCGTGGCCGGAGCCATCAATAGCCCCTCGGCGGGATCGATCGCGGTGTAATGGATGGCGCGGACGTAGGCGAGCGGCTCGCGCCGCTCCGCCGCCGCGCGCCGCTCGCTCATGAGCAGGACCGCCGAGCCGCCGTCCGTAACCGGCGAGGCGTTCCCGGCGGTAATCGTGCCCTCGTGATCGAACGCGGGCTGAAGGCCGCCGAGGGCCTCCAGCGATGTACCGGGCCGCGGACCGGTGTCATGCACCACACCCTCGAGGGGAACGATCTCTTGCGCGAGCTTCTCGCGGGCGGCAACCGCGCCGCGATGGCTCGCCAGTGCGATCTCGTCCTGCCGCTCGCGCGGCACCTTCCACTCCTTGGCGATCAGCTCGCCGTGCTGGCCCATCGTGAGCCCGGTGGTCGGCTCCTTGAACGTGCTCGGGTCGGCACCCGAGAGCCACTCCACGCCGGCGGCGAGGCCGCATTCCGCCCGTCCCTGTGCGATGGCGTCCGCAACGATCGTGATCGCGCGGAGCCCGCTGATGCAGTACGAGGAAACCGTCTGCGCCTCGATCCGGGCCGGCAGGTCGGTTTCCAGCACGATCTCCCGCCCGAGATTGGGCTTGCCCTTCTCCGGCACGACGGCACCCATCGCGAGGGTGTCGATCCCGCCCGGATCGACGTCGTGCCGCCGGAGCAATCCGAGCACGGCCGTCTTGGCCAGCGCGAGCGGCCCAAGGTGCGCGAACGCCTTCCCCGCCTTGACGAACGGGGTGCGCGCGGCGGCGACGATCGCGACGCGATCTCCCTGCATCACAAGCTCCCTGTGGGCGCCGATGGCGGTGTGGTGGGCGACGCTGGTAAGGTAACAAGCGGAGGGTGACCGTGCCTCGCGCGGGCTCCCCCACGCACCGGACGCTCACGCGGTCTCGTGCGCGATCCGCCAGCGCGCCGAGGTCCGCGGCCGGCCGAACGGCGCACCGTCCGGCGGTGACCGCCCGCCGACACCCACCCCTCCTTGTGCCCGAACCGTCCGGCGATGAACGTTTCATGAGCGTTCATCGGTGGGAGACGACATCGTGTACGGCCACTTCACGCGTTTGGAGCGGCGTCGACTACGGGACCTGGCGGGACGGGCGTACGATCGTGCGCTCGAGCGCGAGCTCGGACATCTGTGGTCCGACTTCGAGGCGTGGCAGCGCGACGAGATCAACCCGCACGAGCTGAGCGAACGGATCCACCGGTTCCACGACGGAGCGGCGCGCGACCTCTACGCCGTCTACCGGCGCGGCGACCCCGCCCACCTCGTGGCCGCGGCCTATACCGACGGTCGACTGTCGCGCGAAGAGATCGGTGGCGCGCTCTTCGGCGGGATCCGCGACCTCATCGAGGCCGACGCCGATCGCTCGGAACACGACCCGCCCCGCTAGGCGGACCGGCGATCACCCGCCGCCGGCGTGACGCTGAAAGCTCACCAACAGATCGGCCCAATAGAGCCCGACCATGCTGGCAAAGGCCTCGCCCTCCAGCCCGTGCCGCGCCGGGTGGCCGGACGGAAGAACGTCCCACCCGCGATGCACCAGCGTCACGCGCGTTCCCTCGCGCACCGCCTCGAAAACGACTTCGACCTCCGTGACCTCCCCGTCCCCGAAGTCCCGCCCGCGCCACTCGAACACGAGCCGCGCCGCAGGCTCCCACGCGAGCACGCGACCCACCTCGAAGTCCCCCTCCGTCGGCTCGTCGTAGCGCTCGACCAGGCGACCCTCGGCGAACCGCAGCACGCCCCGCCGGTCGAGACCCGGTCGAAACCGCGCTCCGCGTCTCCACCACCGGTCGATGTCATCCGTGAACACCCGGAAGGCGGTCACCGGATCGACCCGCACCACCGTCGTGACCGTCACGCCGTCGGTGGCGCTCACCGCTCGCTCCCGGCGCGCTCGGCATGCGCCTTGAAGGACGCCAATTGATCCGTCCAAAACTGCTCGACCTCCGACAGCCAGCCGCGCAGCGCGTCGAACGGCTCGCGCCTTAGGCGATACACCTTCACCCGTGCATCGCCCTCCTCCTGACGCTGCTCGATGAGACCGCGCGTGCGGAGCACCCGGAGGTGACGGCTCATCGCCGGCGGACTCATGTCGCACGCGGCGGCCAGCTCACCCGCGCGGCGCGGCCGCTCGCGCAGCAGGTCGACTACCCCGCGCCGCGTGGGGTCGGCCAGCGCGGCCAATGTGGCGTCCAGTTCGGCGATCACGACGCGGCCGGTGTCGCGAAGATCCAGCGATGCCCTTCCGGATCCACCACCCGATACGAGCGGCCACCGTGCACCTGGTCGGCCGGCGCCGCCGCGATCGTGGCACCAGCGGCCCGCGCGACCGCATGGTGGGCATCGACGTCGTCCACGAAGCACAGCACCTGCGCCGGCACACCGGGCAAGTCGCGCGGACTCGCGAAACCGAGCTCTTCGTACGCGGACGCGAGCATCACCACGTTGCCGTGAAAGAGAAGCTCGGCGTGGCCGATCCGGCCATCCGCCATCGGATAGCGCGAACGCTCCTGAAAACCGAACGCTCGGCACAAGAACTCGAGCGCCGCGGGCGCGTCGGCGTATAAAAGGTAAGGAACGATACGCTGCATGACGGCGACCCCTGCGCGAAAGGCACAATCGCGTAGTTCACTCTTCCATTAATAGTTAAGGAGTTAATTAACTACCGCAAGACCCTAGATGGTCGGGCGGCAACGGTGCCGACTTGATGGTTACCCTACCCCGGCGCTTCCCTGGTGACGCCTACGCCCGACGGGCGCGCTGGGCAACCGGTACCCGGTTCAGCTACGGTCCACCCCGATCGCCTCGCGAACCGCGACGGGCGCGACGCCGTGCGGGACCGCTCGGCAGCCGCCTACGCCGTCGTTCCCCCCGGCGGGTCACAAGTGCAATCGAAACAACCGTGCGTCACACAGGTCCCGCAGCTGCGCTCCAGCTGTTTCCGGAGCGCCAGCCGTGCACGATGCACGCGCACGCCGGCGTTGTTGGGCGTGATGCCGCGTTCCTCCGCGTACCGGCGGACCGGCACTTCGTCCACGTCCACCCGGCGCAACGCGTCGCCGTACTCTGGGCGCAGCGTGTCGAGCAAACGTTCCACACAGCCGCACACGGCATGCAGCATCTCCTCGTCGGCCGCGGGGACCTCACGATCCTCCCGCGCGGCGGCCGTCACCAGCGCCCGCGCCTCGACACCCCGGCGCCGATGGTGATCCACCAGCGCGTTTCGCAGCAACCGGTAGAACCACGCGATCGCGGACTCCCGGCTCCGCAACGAGCCGGCCCGATCGATCCCGCGAACGAAGGCCTCCTGGAGAATATCCTCGGCGTCTTCCCGCGATCCGACGCGCCGCTCCACGAACGCCAGGAACCGGGCGTGGTTGTCCACGAGGGTGGCCAGCACCTCGGGATCCGCCGGGTCCCGGAGGGCCGAGTCGACTCGCGTACCGTGCTCCCCCATGGCCTCCTCCTGCCGCGCTTCTCGGGCAGGACGATACGGCGCCCGCGGCGCCCGGTCCAGGCGCCGCGGGGGTTCCGCCGCCACCGTCACGCCCCGCACCCACAGCCGGCGGGGCAATCGCCCCCCGCCCCGCAGCCGCATTCCTGACCGCAGCAGCAGGCCGCCGGCCGGTCCCGCTCGCCGCCACGCGACCCGCATTGACACGACGTGGCGTGACATGGATTGCAGCGACAGTCGCTCATGATTCCCTCTCCCTGTGAGGTGTTCATTTCAACACCACCGCTCATCGGCGGCGCCCGGTTCTTCACCTCTGCTGACGAACGGCCGGCGGTTTCATTACACCGCCCGGCTGAGCGGCTTGCGGCACCGCAGCCGGCGGTTGCACGTTCCCCCGATGGAGACCTCATCCCCCACGCCACCCCCGGCCCCATCGGTACTTCTGCTCGGCGCCACCGGGCTCGTGGGAGCCGAGTGCCTCCGCTTGCTCCTGGCCGATCCGTGGTTTCCACGCGTCACCACCCTCACGCGCCGTCCCCTGGCAACGGACGATCCCAAACTCGAAAGAATCGTCCTCGACTTCGAGACGCTCTTCACGGCCCCGCCGCCGTTCGCGGCGGACGTGATCATCTGTGCGTTGGGAACGACGATCAAGCAGGCAGGCTCCCAGGAGCGATTTCGACGCGTCGATCTCGAGTATCCCCTCGCCATCGCGCGTCTCGGCGTGGAGCGGGGCGCAAGCCACTTCCTGTTGGTGAGCGCGCTCGGCGCCAACGCTCGGTCCAGAATCTTCTATAGCCGCGTAAAGGGCGAGTTGGAGGACGCGGTGCTCGCCCTCCCCTACCCCGCGGTCACCATCCTGCGGCCGTCATGGTTATTCGGTGATCGCCGCGAGCCCCGCCTGGGCGAGGAGATCGGCAGGCGCATCGCGTTCCTCGTGCCGAGGAAGTACAGGGCGGTGCCGGCACGCGCCGTGGCCAAAGCGCTGGTCGAGGCAGCCGGTGAGGGAGGTCACCGGAGGCGCATCATCGAGTCCGCCGAGTTGCACGACGGAGGAGCGAGATAGGCGGGACGAACGCGCCTCACTCGGCTCTCAGGCTTTCCAGCGGATCGGATGCCGCCGCCCGACGCGCCGGGACGTACCCCGCGAGTGCGGTGACGGCGGTGAGGACGACCGCGACGCCGGCGAACGTGAGCGGATCCCACGGCGCCGTGCCGAACAGAAAGCTCTCGAGCAGGCGCGACGCAGCCAGCGCACCGGCCAGGCCGACTCCCACACCGATCGCGGCGAGGGCCACGCCGTGGTACAGCACCAGCCGAACCACACGCCTCGGCGCGGCGCCGAGGGCGAGCCGGATCCCGAACTCCCGACGCCTCGCGCCGACGGTGTACGCGATCACTCCGTACACACCCACCACCGCCAGCACCACCGCCGCGCTCCCGAACACACCGAGGACGAACGTGCGGAATCGTGGTGCCGAGACCGAGCGGGCGATCAGCTCCGTCGCTACGGCGACGTCGGTCACCGGCAGCGCAGGATCGAGCGCGGCGACGACGCTTCGGATGGCCTCGACGCGCCCAGCGCCGGGGGCCGGCGCGCGTACGATTGCGAACATCCCGTCGGGCCAGGTCGCCTGCGCCAGCGGGCGGTAGAACATCGGCTCGGGATTCTGCGCCAGCGATTGCTGGTGAACGTCCGCCACGATGCCGATCACCGTGTGCACCGAACCCGCGTCATTGCCGATCCGGACGCGCTTGCCGACGGCATCTTCGCCGGGCCAGAATGCGGCGGCCATGGCCTCGCTGACGATGACCACGGGGGCCGCGTCGACCCGGTCGCCGGCGTCGAACGTGCGACCCCGCCGGAGGGGGATTCCCAAGGCGCGGAAGTAGTCGCCGGCGACGACGTTGCCCGCGAGCACCGGCTCCTCTCCTTCCACTACGGCCATGGCGTCCGGCACCACGATCCGCGAATACGAATGCTCACCGAACGGGAGCCCATACCCGAGCCCGACGGCCTCCACCCCCGGCAACGCCGCGAGGTCCCGCTGGAGGCGTTCGAAGAAGGCCGAGCGCGCCTCGACGAACGGTCGCGTGATCGCGATCATCTGCTCCTGTGTCGTTCCTGGGGCGAAGTCCAATTCGGGTTGCGGCGGCGCGACGCGCGCGGCCGTCACGTGCCGCGGGTCGAAGCCTGGCTCGACGGCCGTGAGCCGCGCGAAGCTGCGCAGGAGGAGCGCGGCACCCACCGAAAGCACGACCGCCAGGGCCACCTGCGCGATCACGAGCCCGCGCTGGAAACGCCGCCCAAGCCGGCCGAGCCCCGGGGCGGGACCTCCCTCCCGCAGCGTTCTCGCCGCATCCGGCCGGCCGCCTAGCCACGCGGGTATCGCGCCGAAGACCAGCCCGCATCCGAGCGACAGCGCCGCCGTCACCGCGAGCACCACTCCGTTTAGCGATGCCTCGTGGAGTCGGGGAACGTGGCCGGCCCCGATCGCGACGAGAATCCGGAGCAGGGCCAGCGCCACGCCGAGGCCCAGTGCGCCGCCCAGCATGCCGAGTACCGCGCTCTCCGTGAGGAGTTGGCGCACGAGCCGGCCCCGCCCCGCGCCGAGCGCCGAGCGCACCGCGACCTCCCGGGTTCGCGCCGTCCCGCGTGCCAGCATGAGATTGGCCACGTTGGCGCAGGCGATGGCGAGGACCAACCCGACCGCGCCGAGGAACAGGAGAAGCGCGGTGCGCGCGTTGCGCACGACGAACGCGTGCCGGGGCTCCAGGAAGACGCCGTACCCCTCGTTCGCGTTCGGCGCTTCCGCATCGATGCGGGCAACGATGGCCTCCAGCTCGGCGGCCGCCCGCGAGAGCGTGACGTTGGACGCGAGCCGGCCGATCACCGTGAGAAAGTTTGCATCACGCTCCATCTGCTCGGCGTCGCCGCGAAGCGGCACCCAGTACTGCGTCCCGTCCGATGGAAAGTCGAAGCCCGGCGGCATCACCCCGACGACGGTGTGCGACGTGCCGTCGAGCGTCACCGTGCGTCCGATGACGGCGCGGTCGCTCCCGAACCGGCTGCGCCACAGACCGTCGCCAAGCACGATCACCGCTGCGGCGCCGGGACGGTCTTCCCCGGCCGTGAACGCCCGCCCCAGCGCCGGCGCCACGCCGAGTATGCGCCAGAGGTCCGCCGTCGCACGATATCCGTCCCAGCGCTCCGCTCCGGCCGGACCGGTCACCGTCGCCCGCGCCGGCCGGTAGGCCGCGAGGCCGGTAAACACCGTGGCCCGCTCGCGCCAGTCGGCGAAATCGGGGTACGAGGCCACCGATCGGGTAAACCCGAAGCGCGGCGCCGTGCGAAACACCATCACGAGCTCGTCCGCGGCGGGATACGGCAGTGGCCGGAGGAGCACGCCGTGCACCACGCTGACGATGGCGGTCGTGGCGCCGATGCCCACCGCCAGCGTCAGGACCGCGACGGCCGCGAACGCCCGCTGACGCGCCAGCGTGCGGACGGCATACCGGAGATCCTGCAGCAAACCGCTCGTCCCCATCTCGCTCCTCCGGGAGGATGGTACCGGCGCCGTGCGGCCGCATTCGCGTCGCAGCACGAGCACGTCGAGGGTACACAACTGCCGCCAATACCAGCGGCGCGCTCGGCGCACTCCGTCGCGCGCGCACCGCTGCCAATACCGCTCCCGCAAATCCCCGTCTACGGCGTCGCGCAGTGCCGAGGGCGTCAGCCACAGCAACACCGCGCGCGCCAAGCGCGGCAGCTCGGGTTCGTGGGGCGCGCTCACGCCCGACTCGACCTGAGCCCATCGAGCTCGACACCGGACCACATCGCGTCGATCGCCGCACGCGCCTCGCGCAGTGCAGCCACGCCGGTCCCGGTGAGTGCGTAGTAGCGCTTGGCCTTCCCGCCTCGCACGGGTGTGGGATCTGCGAGCCACGAACGCACCAAGGCCTTCCGCTCGAGGCGCTCCATCGTGACGTAGATCGTGCTGATGGCGACCGACCGCCCGGCCCGCTCCTCGAGCTCCCGCTGAACGGTCGCCCCGTACGCTTCCGCTCCGAGGCGCAATACCGCGAGCATGGCGAGCTGCTGAAAGGCGCCGAGCACCTCATCGGTGGGCATCCATGTTATTATGACATCGTCATAAAAAACACAAGCCCTGGGCCTGACCTGCGTAGACCACAGCAGCATCTCGCCCCATTTGGAGATATTTGCCACAATATGAGCGGCAGGAATGGGGTTCTACGCCACATGTGTGGCGCATTCGTTGCGACTCGTATATTCATGCATCTCTCTGACAGATCAGGCGATAGGTCGTTCACGCCGGGGGCACGCCGTGTGCCGCAATAGGCTCCGCGGCGGCATGGCAGCTTCCTTCCGTCGAGGTTCGAGACCTGCATGAAGATCGGGGCCCGTTTCGCCGCTTCACTGGCGGTACCACTCGTGGCGCTGACGGCGGTATTCGGCATTCTGTACGATCGGCACAGCCGCACCCAGCTCCGAGCGGAACTGGCACGCGAAGGACGTGCCGTGGCGTACGTTCTGAAGATCGCCGCGGAAGACTACCTCCAGCACCGTCAGCCGGAGGAGCTGCGCGACCTGGTGGAGCGGATCTCGGGCTACGAGCGCGTGCTCGGGGCGCGCGTGTTCGACCGCAGCGGGGAGCTTCGCTATCAGTCGCCCGACCTGAACAGCCTGCCGTTCCGCCAGCGCGAGGCCCTGGCACGGGTGCTCCAAGACCGACTGCCGGCCGAAAACTGGCGGCGGGTGGACGACCAATCGGTCGGCGGTTTCATCTTTCCCCTGGTGGGATCGGACACCGCGCTGCTCGGCGCCGTGCAGGTCCTCCAACTGGAGTCGTTCATCGAGGAGGACGCCCGGGCCAGCCGCAGCTTCATGGTCCTGCTGACGGTCTCGATGGTGATCGCGACGACGGCGATGGTGCTGGCGATGACCAGGCTCCGGATCACGCAGCCGATCGGGCGTTTCATTCACAGCCTGCGGGAAGTGGCCGGCGGCGACTTACAGGCCCGTGTACGCGTCCAAGGCGACGACGAGGTTTGCAGCCTTGCGCGGGAATTCAATCACATGTGTGGGCGCCTGGAGGCGGCACAGCAGTCGTTGCTTGCGGAAGCGGATCGGCGACGACAGGCGGAAGCACGACTGCGCACTGCCGAGCGCCTCGCCAGCGTGGGTCGGCTGGCGGCCGGACTGGCGCACGAGATCGGGACGCCTTTGAACGTGATCAGCGGGCGCGCCGAGTCCCTGCAGCGCGCCGCGACGCCCGATTCCACTACCGAGCGCCACCTGCGGGTGATCGCCACGCAGATCGATCGGATCGTGCGGATCGTGCGGGACATGCTCAACTTTGCGCGCTCCGAGCAACCGCGCCGCGCGCCGATTCAGATCGCCCAGGTGATCCGCAGGGTACTCGAGCTGATGGAACCACGCTTCGAGCAGGGCAGCGTGACCGTCCGCACCGCCTTCGGCGACGCACTACCGGACCTGCCGGCGGACGCCGACCAGCTGCACCAGGTGTTTCTGAACCTGTTCCTCAACGCGGTGGATGCGATGCCCGACGGCGGTCGGCTGACGATCCGTGCCGAGCAGCAGCTCGCGCGCCATCACGCGCACGACCCGCAGCGCCCAACGCTGGCGGTGACCGTCGCGGACACGGGCAGCGGCATCCCCCTCGAGCACCGCGACCGCATCTTCGATCCGTTCTTCACGACCAAAGACGTCGGACGGGGGACCGGACTCGGCCTGTCGGTTTCCCACGGCATCGTCGAGGAGCACGACGGCTGGTTCGAGGTGGACAGCGCTCCGGACCGCGGCACCCAGATCACGGTATTCCTCCCCCTCGACCCTCGTGAGGCGGCGGCACCCGAGCCCGCCGTCGCGGAGGCCCAATGACCGCCAGGGGAACCGTCCTCATCGTCGACGACGAGCGCGAGATGCGCCTCCTGCTCGAGGACGAGCTGCTCGACGCCGGCTACGAGGTCGTGTCGGCCGTGAGCGCCGGCGAGGCGCTCAACCGCGCGGCGACCGGCGCCGTCGACGTGGTCGTCACCGACCTGATCATGCCCGGCATGAAGGGCGACGAGCTGCTGCGGGAGCTCCACACCCGTCAACCCGACGTCCCGGTCGTGATCATGACGGCGTTCGGGAGCATCGAGTCCGCCGTGGAAGCGACGAAGGCGGGCGCGTATCACTACGTCGCCAAGCCGTTTCGGATGGAGCAGCTGCTCGTCACCGTCGAGAACGCGCTGCGCGAGCGCCGGCTGCGGCGCGAGCTCCTCGAGTTGCGCACGTCCCTGGGCAACGGCCGCCACTCGATGATCGCGGAAGGCCCATCGATGCGCCGCGCCATCGACATGGTCCTCCGCGCCGCCCACGTGGACACCCCCGTCCTCTTGCTGGGAGAGAGCGGCACCGGGAAGGAGCTGCTGGCCCGGGCGCTGCATGCGGAGGGCCCCCGCCGCGCCCGCCGGTTCGTGGCCGTCAACTGCTCCTCCATTCCCGAGACCCTGCTCGAGAGCCAGCTCTTCGGACATTGGCGGGGCGCGTTCACCGATTCCCGGGAGGACCGCGCCGGCCTGTTCCGCGAGGCGGACGGCGGCACGATCCTCCTCGACGAAGTCGGCGACATGACGCCTGCACTCCAGGGGAAGCTGCTCCGCGTCCTACAGGAGCGCGAAATCCACCCGCTCGGCGCCCCCTCGCCCGTCTCCGTCGACGTGCGCATCGTCGCCGCCACGCATCGGAACCTCGAGGAGCTGTGTGACAGCGGCGCCTTCCGCCGGGACCTGTACTACCGCCTCAACGTCATCAGCGTCCGCGTCCCGCCGTTGCGCGAGCGGCAAGAGGACATCCTGCCCCTCGTCGCCCACTTCCTCGACAAACACGGACGACGCCTCGACCGGGAGGGCTGCACGGTGGCGGTCGGTGCCCTCGATGCCATCCAGCGCTATCCGTGGCCTGGAAACGTCCGCGAGCTGGAGAACGTGATCGAGCGCGCCCTGGTCCTCGGCCGGGAGCCGGTCATCACCCGATCGGACCTCCCCGAGCCGCTCCGCCAAGTTGGCCGCGCCCTATCGCCGGGCGCGGTTCCCGTGCGGTCGCTCGCCGATGTCGAGCGCGACCAAATCGCCAATGCGCTGCAGTTGGTCCAGGGCAACAAGGCCGCCGCCGCGCGCGCGCTCGGGATCGACCGCAAGACACTGTATCGCAAGCTCGACGCGTACGGGATCAGCGACTAGCGCGGCCCTCGGCCTTACCGGACGGCCGCGGCGATCAGGCGCCGGCGATCCTCGGGAAGGTCGGTGAGCTCGAGGGCGGCGCGCGACAGCGAGGCACAGGGAGGTTCTTCGCCTGCCGGCCGTGGAGCAACACTTTGTGGCCGGCCCGGGAGAGGGCAAAGCCGAGGCTGACCCCGACCTTGCCCGGCCCCACGATGCCAATGGCGGTCACGGACTGCGAACGGTCTCTCGATCCTGGATGGCGAGCTGGATCAACTCTACCGGCGTCTGCGCCTGATCCAGGAGCGCGAGGGCTTTCTGGACCTGCGCGTCGTCGCGGATGCGCCGCCTGGTTTCCGCCTCGCGCCCAAACACGTACCGGGCGATCTCGTACGTGAACTGTTGGTCGACGAGCGCCCGGGCGTCGCCCCAGACCTCGTCCGGAATCTGCACGTCCTTCTCGCGCAGGCGGCGCAGGAGCTCGGCCCGCATGGTCGGCGTCACCTCGAACGATGGACTCGTGACCCCGCCGCCCGCCTTGAGCTCGAGCGCGTACGACGTCATGACGTCGCGGTACTGCGGGTAGCTGGCACCGAGGGTGCGGACGAAGAGCTGCTCCGCATCCGTCAACGAATCGCCCTGGACGGTGATGTCGGGCCAGATGCCGCCGCCGCCGTACACGACCCGCCCGCCATCGGTATGGAAGATCTCGCTGGAATCCACCTCGCTCACCGGCGGCCCCTCGGGGTCGTCCTCGGCAGCGACGATCGCGGCACTGTCCGGGTTGGGGCGCATGCGCTCGATGGTCCGGCCGCTCGGCGTGTACCACCGGGCGGTGGTCAGACGGAGCGCCTCCGTGCCGCTCAGCCGGAAGACCGTCTGCACCAGTCCCTTGCCGAACGTCGGCCCTCCCACCACGACCGCGCGATCGTGATCCTGCAGGGCGCCGGCGATGATCTCCGCGGCGCTGGCCGTGCCGCCGTTCACGAGCACGACGATCGGCATGTCGCTCCACTGTTCCCGCTGGCGCGCGGCGTAGGACGCCGTGGCGTTGCGTGAACGCCCGCGCGTGGACACGATGGTCTTCCCCGGCTCCAGGAACAGGTCGGACACCGCGACGCCCTGGTCGAGCAGCCCGCCCGGGTTGTTGCGGAGATCCAGTATCAGCGACCGCGCGCCCTGGCGCCGCAGGCCATCGATCGCTTCCACCAGCTCGTCCGCCAACGCCTCGCTGATGCTCGAGTAGACGAGCGAGACGTACCCAATGTCGCCGCCCAGCACGGTGGCGAGCTGGATGGCCTTGACGTGAATCAGGGCGCGCTCGACGGTGAACTCGAGTGGCTCGGGAATCCCCGGCCGCATGACGCTGATGCGGACCTCCGACCCCGGCTCGCCGCGAAGCTCCTGCACCGCTTTGTCGTTCTTCCACCCAAACGTCGAGCGCCCGTCGACCTCGACGATGCGGTCGCCCGTCTCCAGACCCGCCTCCTCGGCGGGGGTCCCAGCGATCGGCGCGATGACCGTGATCCAGTTGTCGCGCACCTCGATGCGGATCCCGAGCCCGCCGTAGTTTCCGGTCGTGCTCTCAGTGAGATCGCGGTACTGTTCGGCCCGGAGGAACGACGCATACGGGTCGTCGAGCTCGTTCAACAGGCCATCGATCGCCATGTCGTACAGCTCGGCTTCCCCGATCGAATCGACGTAGTAGTCGGAGACGTAGCCCACGATGTCGTCGAACAGGCGGGCCTGCTCGTACACCCCGCCTGCCTGGGACGTGCCCCGCTGCAGGAGCCACCCACCCGACAGGAACGCCACCGCTCCCACCACGGCAAGCAGCATGAAACGCTGAGCTCTCATCGGTTGCCTCCAAATGACCTAACCAGTTTGGTCAGCCCTCCGCCTGCCGCTTCTGCCACTTCTCCCGCTTCTGCCGCCAACGACAACGGCGGGTGCGGCAGGGGCGGCAGGAACGGGCAGCGAGAGCGCGAACGCTCGCCCACTCTGCCTACTCAACCCGGCATACACACGAAGGTTTCCCGCAGCCGCGCCTGGAGCACGTTCCACGCGTCCGCCGCCACCGTATCGGCCGGGCGGGTTCCGTCGAGGTGCACCACCGTCGGGCCGGCCAACCCGGCGTAGAACTGCGATACCCGCTCGTGCAGCTCCGCGTCCTCGCGCTCCATCCGGTCCCGGTCCTTCCGTTGCGCCCGCTGCCGGTCCAACCCGATCGCAGCGGGGGCGTCGAGCACCAACGTCAGGTGCGGCTTCAGGCCGCCGGTGGCCAGCGCGTTGGCGGCCATGACGTCTTCCCGGGGCAGCTGCCGGCCCGCCACCTGATAGGCGAAGGTGGACAGCTCGTAGCGATCCGTCAGGACGAGCTTCCCCTCAGCGAGCGCCGGCCGGACCACCTTGGCCACGAGATCCGCTCGGGCGGCCAGGACCAGGAAGAGCTCCGCCAGGGCGCTCGCCTCCATCCCGGGATCGAAGGCCACCTGCCTGGCAGCTTCTGCAACCGGCGTGCCCCCGGGCTCCCGCACGATGACCGCCGCGACCCCAGCCTCCCGGAGGCGCGCCGCCAGCCCCGCCACCAGCGTCGTCTTCCCCACGCCATCCGGCCCTTCCACTGCCACGAACACGCCGCGCATCATGTCGCTCACCCGAGCGTGATGATCGAGCTCTCGGATCCCTTGCGCAGACCCTCGAGAATCTGCTCGTTCACCCGTAGCATCATCTTGTCGAAGTTCGACTGCGCGGCCACGAAGCTCTGGTACCGTGGATCGACCTCGACCTCGCCCAGGATCTTCTCGTATTCCCGGAGGTCCTCTTCGCCCGGCTCGGTGCCCTGCGCGGCGTTCCGCTCGATCCGCTCCGTCACGTCCTGCAGCTTCCCCAGCTTCTCCGCCAGGTCGGACGCCTCCTGCACCCGCTCGCGGGCCCGCTTCAGCGCCTGGTAATCGTCGCTCTGTCCCAGGAGCCTGCCGAGCTCCTGCGCCTTGTCCTTGATCACCGCTCACTCCAGGTCGCGAGGAGGAATCGTCGGCGGCCGAAGAGATCTCGCTCGACGCGCACGTCCCGCCAGCCGGCGCGGCGTGCGAGGCCCGCGGCCGCGTCGGCCCGCTCGGAATCTAGCTCCATCGCCAGGAGCCCGCCGGGGACGAGGATCACATTCCCGCCCTGAATCAGACGCCGGATGGCGGACAGACCGTCCCATCCGCCGACCAGCGCGTCCCGTGGTTCATAGCCGCGTACCGACGGGTCCAGCGCCGCGTACTCGGCCTCGGTGAGGTAGGGGGGATTGGCCACCAGCACGTGAATCGACTCCCCCAACAACGGCTCCAGCAGGTCTCCCTGGCGGAGGTCGACGGCGACCGGCGGCGCCACGCGCGCGACATTCTCCCGGGCCAGGTCGAGGGCATCGGCGCTCACGTCCGTCGCGATGATCCGCGCGAACCGGGCCTCGACGGCCAGGCTGAGGGCGATGCATCCGCTCCCCGTCCCCACGTCCGCCACCACCATCTGCCGCGCCGCGTCCCCCGCCTCCCTCGCCCACGCCAGCACCCGCTCCACGAGCCCCTCGGTCTCGGGGCGCGGGATGAGCGCGCGGCGGTCCGCGGCGAGGGCGAGGGTACGGAAGCCGGCACGTCCAGCCGCGTAGGCGCGCGGCTCGCCGGCGGCACGGCGGCGAACCGCCTCGCGGTAGTGCGCGAGCGCCGCCGGGTCCGCATCCCGCTCGCGGGCCAGCCACGCGTCGCCCACGGAGCCCCCCGTGAGGACGGCCCACAGCTCCGCCGCCTCGCGGCGCGCGTCCCGAAAGCCCGCCCGCCTCAGGAGCGTTGTGGCGCTCACCAGCGCGTCACCCAGCGAAGCCGGCCTCGGTTCACACGCCGGCATGGTCCTCCTGACGCGCCGCCCGCAGGGCGTCGGTCAGCTCGTCCAGCTCGCCGTCGAGAACATCCTCCAACCGATGCAGCGTCAGATTGATGCGGTGGTCGGTGACGCGGTTCTGGGGGAAATTGTACGTGCGGATCTTGGCCGAGCGGTCGCCGGTACCAACCATCGCGCGACGTTCCCGTGAGCGCGCCGCTTCCTGCGCCGCGATGATGCGGTCGAGCAGCCGGGCCCGCAACACCTCCAGCGCCTTGATCTTGTTCTGAAGTTGGGACTTCTGATCCTGGCACTGCACCACGAGCCCGGTTGGGACGTGGGTCACGCGCACCGCCGAGTCGGTGGTGTTGACGCTCTGCCCACCGGGACCGGAGGAGCGGAAGACGTCGATCTTCAGGTCCTTTTCCTGGAGATCCACGTCCACGTCCTCGGCCTCGGGGAGCACCGCCACGGTGGCGGCCGACGTATGAATCCGGCCTTGTCCCTCGGTGGCCGGCACGCGCTGCACCCGGTGCACGCCCGATTCGTGACGCAACCGGCCGTAGACGTCGTCACCGCTGACCTTGAAGACCGCTTCGCGGATGCCCCCGACGTTCCCCTCGGAGAGCGACACCATCTCGATCCGCCAGCCCCGCCGTTCGGCGTAGCGCGTGTACATGCGGACGAGGTCGGCGGCGAACAGCGCCGCCTCGTCGCCGCCGGTGCCGGCGCGGATCTCCACGATGGTGTCGCGGTCGTCGAGAGGATCGCGGGGGACGAGGAGCGCGTGCAGTTCCCGGGCGAGCGTGTCCACCTCGGGGGTCAGCCGCTCGACGTCGGCTGCCGCGAGCTCGCCGAGCGCGGGATCGGCGTCTTCGATCAGCTCGCGGGCCTCGGCGAGGTCCCGCTGCGCCTTCTCGAGCCGCGTCGCGGTCCGGCGGATGCGATCGAGGCGGGCGTGCTCGCGACCGAGGGCCTTCAGCTTGTCCGCGTCACGCGCCGTCGCCGGCTCCGCGAGCTCCCGCTCGACCTCGGTCGCCCGGGCAAGCGCGGCGTCGAGCCGCGCCTGCACGGCTCAGCCTCCCTTGCGCTCGCCGCCGGCGGCGGTCTCGTAGCGCTGGCGGAAACGCTCCACACGCCCGGCGGTGTCCACGAGCTTCTGCTTGCCGGTGAAGAACGGATGGCAGCGGGCGCAGATCTCGACGTGGATCGACGGCAGCGTAGAGCGGGTCTCGAACGTATTGCCGCAGGCGCACTGGACGACGGCGCGCTGGTAGGTGGGGTGGATGCCGCGTTTCACGGTAACTCCATCGTCAAAGTAAACCTGCCGCGCCTGCGTCTCCCAACGCCCGCCGCCGGATTCGGCGGCAGGAGCGGCAGAGGCGGCAGGAGCGGCAGCACTAGCCGGCGGGAAATCTAACTCCCACAGGAACTTGCGGGCAAGGCGGCGCCCGCCCAGTTGATTGACACCGACTGGGCGGACGACTAAATCTACCGCTGGCCGCCAGATCCACTCTGCCGCAGCTGCCGCCCCGCAGCGGCCATTCGCGGCTGGCGGGCCGGGCGCGCCCCGAGCTGCGGCCAGCACCCGGCTACCGAGGCCACCGAGACCATGTCCGTCGCCGACACCCTCAAGCGTATCCCGCTCTTCAGCCACCTCGGCGACGAGGAGGTGGGGCGGCTCAGCCGGGCGCTGCGCGAGAAGGCGTATCCCAAGAATAGCGTCATCCTGTTCGAGGACGATCCCGGGGACGCCCTGTACGTCGTGGTCACGGGCGAGGTCAAGGTCGTCCGCATCGGCGAGGACGGGCGCGAGGTCATCCTGTCGATCCTGTCCGACGGGGACTTCTTCGGCGAGATGTCGCTCATCGACGACCAGCCGCGCTCCGCCCACGTCATCGCCATGCGAGACGCCAACCTGCTGGTGCTGCGGCGCGAGGATTTCCAGCAGGCGTTCAAGGAAATGCCGACGATCGCGCTCGGACTGCTGAAGGCGCTGTCCCGCCGATTGCGCCGCGCCGACGACAAGATCGGCGAGCTGGTCCTGCTCGACGTGAACGGCCGCGTCTCCCGCGTGCTACTCCAGCTCGCCGACGAGAACGACGGCAAGACGATCGCGCGCAAGGTCACGCATCACACCATCGCGCAGATGATCGGGTCCAGCCGGGAGACCGTCTCGCGCACCATTCGCGAGCTCGCCGACAAGGGCTTCATCGACGTCACCCGCAAATCGATCGACATCGTCAATCGCTCCGGGTTGGAGGCGGTCGCCGGCCTGCAGTGAGCCATGTCACCCGACCCGCGTGAGCGCGCCCCTAGCCGTCGCGGGCCACCGGGCGGCACCTTGGATGCGATGCCGGCGCTACCGGGACCATGACGTATACCGTCACCTTCTGGGGTGCCAGGGGCTCGATCCCGACGCCGGGTGCACCCACGGCCCGGTACGGCGGGAACACCCCCTGCGTGTCGGTGGAGCGTGCGACGGACCAGGCGAATCGCCTGGTGGTGTTGGACGCCGGCACCGGCATCCGTGCGCTCGGTCGCAAGCTGATCGAGGCCGCGCGCGGCGGGGTGACCGTGGATTTGCTGTTGAGTCACACGCACTGGGATCACATCCAGGGACTCCCTTTCTTCGCGCCGTTCTTTCAGCCGGGGAACGACGTCAGGGTCTGGGGAGCCAAGCAGGGACGGGTGGACCTGGCGGAGATCCTGCGGCAGCAGATGCACCCGGTGGTGTTTCCGGTGCCCATCGACGAGCTGTCGGCCAGGCTCCAGGTGGAGCACGTGGACCCCGGCGTGTTCGAGATCGACGGATTCATCGTGCAGGCGATGCGGCTGCGGCACCCCGGCACCACGCTCGGGTACCGGCTGACGCCGCTGGAAGGCGGGCGCAGCCTCGCCTACGTGACCGATAACGAGCTCGGGTCGGGCGGGGAGTACGGGGTGGGACCGGCGTGGCGCCGCGAGTTCGTGGCGTTTCTCGAAGGCACGGACGTGCTGATTCACGACGCGATGTTCACGCCGGAAGAGTTGGAGCAGCACCGGGGGTGGGGTCACTCGTCGTACGCCGAGGCCGTGGCGCTGGCGGGCGGCGCCGGCGTGCGCCGCCTCGTGTTGTTCCACCACCTCCCGGAACGGGACGACCAAGGCATGGACCGCCTGCTGGCGGAGGCCCGAAACGCCGCCGCCGGTACCGAACTTGCGGTCGAGGTCCTTGCGGCGACGGAAGGGATGCAAATCACCCTTTGACGACGGAGGGTAACTGTATGCGGTGGCGCTCAATCTGGGGGATGGTCCTGGCGGCTGCGGTGCTCCTTCCGCCGGGCATCGCGGCGCAGGACAGCCGTCCGGGGATCGCCGTGCTGCCCTTCGCGAATGGAGGGTCGTATGGGCAGGACCGGGAGGACTTCGAGGCGCTGGAGGTTGGCCTCCAGCAAATGCTGATGACCGAGCTAGCCGTGGGCGACCAGCTGCGCATCGTGGAGCGCAGCCGGCTCCGGCAACTCGTCGAAGAGCAGGACCTCGGGGCCTCGGGCCGCGTCGATGCGAACACGGCCGCCAGACTGGGCCGGCTCGTCGCTGCCCGGTACATGGTCCTCGGCGGTTTCACGGATCTCTACGGCGACTTCCGGATCGACGCGAGAGTGGTGAGCGTCGAGACGGGTGAGATCGTCAAGACCGAGCGCGTCCGCAACAAGCGCGAGCAGATCTATGACCTGGTCGTCGATCTCGCCGGACAGGTCCGAGACGGGCTCGACCTGCCCCAGCTCAGCGGCCAAGCCATGCAGCAGCTCGAGCAACAGTTCGAGGGGCGGCAGCAGCGGGAGGTGCCCCAGGAGGCTGTGCGCCTCTACGTGAAGGGCCTGCTGTATCAGGATCGGGGCGACTCGGAGCGGGCCGCCGAGCTGTTCCGCCAGGCCGTCAGCGAGTATCCCGAATACACCGAGGCCCACGAAGCCTTGCGGCAAGTCGGCAGCTCCTGAACCGCATGGCGCGGGGCACGTAGCTCGCGGCACGGAGAGGTCGCGGGATGCGGGCCTCCGTGCTCCGCGCCCCGTGCGCCATACTTCATGCGTTTCGCGCTGCTCCATTCCCCATCGCTCGATCTTCGGAGCGTCGCCGCCGCGCTGGACGCGGAGGACGTGACGCCCCGCGCGATATCGCGGCCGGGCGACCTGGACGTCGCCGACGTTCCCACCGCGCTGCTGCTCGATCCCGACGCCCGCGACCGCTTCCCGGCCGAGGTGTTGCGCCGGTTCGCCACGAGCGGCGGGGCGGTCGTGGCCATCGGGGCGGCCGGAGAGCACGATGTCCCCAACAGCTTTCCGGATGGCGTGCTAGCGGCGTTCGTCCCGCGACCGCACGGCCCGCGGCAGCTCCTGGTGGCGCTCCGCGCGGCGTATCGCGAAGCGGCGGCCCGCAGCGACGTGCTGCGTGCGCGGCAGGAGGCGGTGTCGCGCACGCGGGAACTGGGCGAGCTGACCCGCATCGGGATGGCCCTCGCGACCGAGCGGGACTACCACACGCTGCTGGACCTGATCCTCACGCAGGCGCGGGCGCTCACCGCGTCCGACGCCGGCAGCCTGTACCTCGTCGAGGAGCGCGAGGAGGGCCCGCCGCTGCTCCATTTCAAGCACGCCCAGAACTTCTCGCGTCCCGACATTCCCATCGTCACGTCGACGCTGCCGCTCGACCGGACGAGCATCGCCGGGTACGTGGCGACCACGGGCGAACCCCTCGTGATCGACGACGCGTACGAGCTGTCCCCGGATGTCGAGTTTTCCATCAACCGCTCGTTCGACGACAAGTACCGGTACCGGACGCAGTCGCTCCTGACGATCCCGATGAAAGACCACAAGGAACAGGTCATTGGGGTGCTGCAGCTCATCAATCGGAAACGGCACGGCGAGGCGAAGCTGGTCCATCCGCAGGACTTCGACGCCGAGGTGATCCGCTACTCCCAGCGGGTGGTGGAGCTGGTCTCGGCTCTGGCGGGACAGGCTGCGGTGTCGATCGAGAACAGCGGGCTCTACGAGGATATCGAGCGGCTGTTCGAGGGGTTCGTTCGCGCGGCGGTGACGGCGATCGAGCAGCGGGACCCCACGACGTTCGGTCATTCGGGCCGGGTCGCGTCGATGACCGTCGGGTTGGCGGAGGCCGTCGACCGGGCCGGCGGCCCCTTCCGCGGCATCACTTTCACGAAGGAAGAGATCCGGGAGATCCGCTACGCCGGCTTGCTGCACGACTTCGGCAAGGTGGGGGTGCGCGAGCAGGTCCTGGTCAAGGCGAAGAAGCTGTATCCCGCCGAGCTCACACTGATCGAGCAGCGCCACGCGTTCATTCGAAGGACCGCGGAGCGCGAGTTCCACCGGCGCCACGCAGGCTACCTGGCGGAACGCGGCCGCGATGGAGGCTACGAGGCGTTCCTCACGGAGCTGCGCGACGCGCACGAGCGGGAGCTGGCGCAGCTCGACCGTTTCCTGCGGCTCGTTGGAGACGCGAACGAGCCGTCCCTGCTGGCGGAAGGGGCATTCGAGGAGCTGCTCGACGTCGCGGCCAGGACGTACGAGGACCCGGGCGGCGTCCCGCAGCCGTACCTCACGGGCGACGAGGTCCGCTTCCTGACGATCCGCAAGGGCAGCCTCGACCCGGCGGAGCGCCTCGAGATCGAGAGCCACGTCACCCATACCTACAAGTTCCTGCTCCAGATCCCATGGACCAAGGAGCTGCAATCGGTGCCGGTGATCGCCTACGGGCACCACGAAAAACTCGACGGTAGCGGTTACCCGAGGCGCGTCACCGGGGGGCAGATCCCGATTCAGACCCGCATGATGACCATTGCCGACATCTTCGACGCGCTCACCGCCTCGGACCGCCCGTACAAGCGGGCGGTACCGCGCGAGCGGGCGCTCGCGATCATGGAGGAAGAGGTAGAAGGCGGCGCGCTGGATCCCGACCTGGCGAAGATGTTCGTGGAAGCGAAGGCGTTCGAAGTTACCGAGGAAAGGTGATCACCCTTCACCCTTCACCCTTCCTCCTTCCCCCCATCCCCCCCCACCCGGCGTCTCGATCGCCAGGCGATCGCCCGGCTGCATCCGAACCGCCGCCCGCGCACCGAGCGCTTTGCCGTTCAGCGCGTTCGCTCCGCGGGCGCCCGGACCGCCGCCCCGTGCTCCCTGCGGTGCGTAGCGGCGCCGCTCGGTAATCAGGCTCGCCTCGATCGGCGCGAGCGCTTCGTACTCGCGCACTACCCCGTCCCCACCGCGGTGCTTCCCCGATCCTCCACTCCCGGAGCGGAGCGCGTAGCGCACCACCCGCACCGGGTGCTCCAGCTCGAGCACTTCGATCGGCGTGTTCCGCGTGTTGGACATCCCGACGTGCACGCCCGACGGCCCGGGCCCGCCCCGCGACCCACCCTGCCCACCGCCGAGCGTCTCGTAGTAGGTCCATCCGTCGCCGGCGAGCACGACGTTGTTCATGGTCCCCTGCCCTTGCGCCGGAAGATCCGCGGCGCCTGCCAACGCCAGGAAGAGCACGTCGGCGATACGCTGCGAGGTCTCGACGTTCCCGGCGGCCACGGCCCGGGGCCAGGGCGCGTTCACCACCGAGCCGTGGGGGGCGTGCACCGTGACGACCCGGTGCAAGCCGCCGTTCGTCGGCACGTCCTCGTCGAGCAGGCAGCGCAGGACGAACAGCACCGCGGACCGCGTGACGGCGAGCGGGCAGTTCACGTTGCCGGACACCGCGTCGTCGGTCCCCGCAAAGTCCACCGTCAACCCGCCCGGGCGCGCCTCCACCGCAACACGGATGGTGACGTCGCGGTCGTGCAGACCATCGGACTCGAGCCGATCCTCGGCCGTGTATCGGCCGGGGCGGACCCGTTCGGCGAGCGCGGCCTGCGCCTGCCGCTCGGCATAGTCCAGCAGATCGGCCACCGCGCCCACCACGGTATCCGGGCCAAGCCGCGCCACCAACCCGCGGTAGCGCTCCGCGCCGCGCTCGCAGGCGGCGAGCTGCGCGGCGAGATCGCCGCGGCGCACGTCGGGCGTGCGGACGTTTGCCAGGATCAACCGCTCGACGTCGCCGAGCACCACGCCGTCCACGGCCCAGCGCACCGGCGGAATGACGATCCCCTCCTCGAACACCTCCGTGGAGTGGGGCGGCATGCTTCCAGGACGCGATCCGCCGACATCGGAGTGGTGGGCGCGGACGACCGTGTAGCCCGCCACCGCGCCGCCCAGCGCCACGGCGTGCACCATGGTGACGTCGGGGAGGTGGGTGCCGCCGGTGTAGGGATCATTGAGCACGTACGTGTCGCCCGGCGCGGGGCCGAGCCGCCGCACCGCCTCGACCGCTTCCGGCATGGCGCCGAGGTGTACCGGGATATGGGCCGCCTGGGCTACGAGCCTGCCGCCGGCGTCGAACAACGCCGCGGAGGAGTCGCGCCGCTCGCGCACGTTGGGCGAGAGCGCGCTCGCCACGAGCACGGCGCCCATTTCCTCCGCCACACCCGCGAATGCGTGCGCCATGACCTGGAGCCCGATCGCGTCCAACGTCACGATCGCTCCACCACGAGCGCCCCGGACGGGTGGACGACGCCCCGCCAGCCGTCCTCGATTCGAACCGTAGCATCGCGTCCCGGGATGACGGCTGGACCGCGGACCGCGCGCCCCGGCGCGAGCGACTCGAAGGTCCCCTCCTCACTCCCGTGCTCGGCACCCCGCGCGCCGAGCCCAACCGCCGGCCCCGCCCCGCTCGCAACCAGCCGCAGGCTCGTGACGTCGACGCCACGCCGCTCGTCGGCATGGCCGTACCGCTCCCGGTGCGCCGTGTGAAACGAGGCCACGAGGTCGTCACCGCCCCGCCCCGCGGTCACGGTCAGCTCGTACCCCTGGCCGGGGTAGCGGCAATCGGCGAACCGCTCGAACCGCGCGCCGGACAACTCCCGCTCCGCTTCCCGCTCCATCTCCGCGAACGCCGCGTCGAGTGCGCCCGCATCCAGCTCGGCCGCCGGACGGTGCAGCGACGCGGCGAACTCGAGTTTCGCCGGCGCCGCCGCGAGGCCGAGCGCGGACAGCACGCCCGCGTACGGCGGCACGAGCAGGCGCCGCATCCCGAGACTGTCGGCCAGCCGGCACCCGAAGAGCGGGCCGGCGCCGCCGAACGGGACGAGCGTCATGTGACGCGGATCGATCCCCCGCTCGACGCTCACCCGGCGGAGCGCCCGCACCATCGCCGCGGCCGCGACCTCCACGATCCCGGCGGCACAACGATCGACCGCCAGGCCGGCCTCCCGCGCCACCCGCGCCACGGCGCGCTCGGCGAGGGACGGATCGAGCGCCAGGTTGTCCGCCAGCGGTCGCCCGGGGTCGAGCCAGCCCAGCACCAGCGCGGCGTCCGTGACGGTGGCTTCCTCGCCACCCTGGCCGTAGCAGGCCGGTCCGGGCGACGCCCCCGCGCTGCGCGGCCCCACGCGCAGGGCGCCGCCGCGATCCACCCACGCCACGCTGCCGCCGCCGGCGCCCACGGTCTCGATGAGCACGTGGGGCAAGGCCAGCGGAATCCCGCCGATCGATCCGGCAGCCTGGGTGAGCGGCGCACCGTCCACGACGACGCCGGCGTCGGCGCTCGTCCCGCCCATGTCCACGGTGAGCAGGTCGCCGAGCCCCACCGCGTCCCCGGCCAGCCGCGCGCCCGCCACGCCACCGGCGGGGCCAGAGAGTGCCAGGCTCGCCGCCCGCTCGCTCGCCTGGCGGACCGAGAGCGTGCCGCCGTTCGAGGCCATGACGCGAAGCGACGCGATGCCGTGGCGGGAGGCCTCCTCCCCCAGGCGGCGGAGATAGCCCTGCACGATGGGGCGGAGATACGCCTCCGCGGCGACGGTCCCGAAGCGCTCGTACTCGCGGAACACGGGGAGCACCTCGTGGCTCGCCACCACCGGCACGTCCGGCAGCGCGGCACGCAGCGCCATGGCGAGCCGTACCTCGTGCGAGGGATCCCGGAACGCGAACAGGAGCGCCACCGCGACAGCGTCGGGCCGGTGTGGCGGGACCGCGGCCGTTACCCGCCGGACCTCGTCGTCGGTGAGCGCCGTCACGGGGCCGTCCGCGCCGATCCGCTCGCGGACGCCGATCACGTCCGCACGCTCCACCACCGGCGGCGGGTGATCGCGGGAGAGATCGTACAGCGCGGGGCGGTCCTGGCGCCGCAGCCACAGGAGGTCCTCGAAGCCGGCCGTGGTCACGAGGACGACGCGGCCGCCGGCCCGCTCGAGCAGGGCGTTGGTGGCCACGGTGGTGCCGTGCACCAGCTCGGCGTCGCGCCCGTCCCCGTGCCGCTCGAGCCGCTCCCACAAGGTGGCGGGAAGTCCGCCGCGCACCGACCGGATCTTGTCCACCGCGACGCCGCGCGGGGAAGCGGCCACGACGTCGGTGAAGGTTCCGCCGACGTCGACGCCGACGCGCGTTAGCGCTTGCGGGACCACGCCCAGGCGCAGAGTCCGAGCGAGAGCACCACGACCCAGACGCCCACCCAGTCGCCCCAACGGGTGTACGGCGGCACGACGTCCGACGTCATGAGCACGCCGGTTACCGCGGTCTTCACCTCGAGGCGGGTGCTCTGGTAGGTGCGCCCGAGCGGATCGACGAACTGCGAGATCCCGCTGTTGGCCCCGCGCGCGATGCCCACCCGATTCTCGATGGCCCGCATCACCAGGTGCGCGGCGTGCTGGTACGGCGCGCTGGTGAGCCCGTACCAGGCGTCGTTCGTGATGTTGACGAGGAAGTCGGCGCCGCGGCGGCGGTAGTCGCGCGAGAGATACTCGAAGATCGACTCGTAGCAGATCAGCACGCCGAAGCGACCGATCCCGACCTCGTAGACCGGTCCCGGACCGCCCACGCCGAAGCCGCCGAACCAATCGAGGTCGATCCAGCGCGGGTCGATGAACGGTACTCGTTCCACGATCGGCACCAGCTCGCGCTTGTGGTAAACGGGTTGCGTGTCATGCCGGCCCGTGGAATCGAACAGAAACGCCGAGTTGAAGTACTCGTCGGAGGCCGCATCAAGCCCGCCCACAACGATCGGCGTGCCGGCGCGCGCCGCGTGCTCCTGGATGGCGATCTCCCAGGATGGAAAGCTGTCGAAGTAGTACGGGACGGCAACCTCGGGCCAGATCACGAGGTCGGGATCGCCCTCATCAACCACGACGACGGATTGTACCACGAGCGCGCGAACCAGCGAGTCCAGGTAGGGAGCGCTCCGCCGTTTTTCGTCGTATCCCACGTTCGGCTGGATCAGCGCGATCTCCCCGACCTCGCGCAGCGGGATCTGCCGCTCCCGGATCACGCCGTACCCGGCCGCGAGCAGCGCGCCGATCACCACGCCGCCGGCGAACAGGGCCGCGCGGCGCGGCGTGCGCCGGTGGAACCAGGCGACGGCCAGCGCGGTGTTCGCCAGGACGAGCAGGAGCGTGATCCCCCGCGCCCCCACGACGTCGGCGATCTGGACCAGCGTCGGGAACCCGGTGAGCGACGACCCGAGCCCCAGCCACGGGAACCCGACGTCGGGGAGGTGGCCGATGAGCCACTCGAGGGCGGTCCACAGCGCCGGGAACGTCACCAGCACCGTCACGCCCTTCCGGCCCAACCACGCGACCAGCGCGAACAACACCGCCGTGAACAGGCCCATGATCACGATGGTGACCAGATACGCCAGCGCCGAGAGCTTGGTGAAACGCCAGAGCGCCACGATGAGCCAGTACAGCACGAGGCCGTTCGACACGGTGCCGAACCAGAACCCCTGGACCAGCAACCGCCGGTTGGGGCGCGGGTCGCCTTCCGCCCGCGCCATCAGGAGGACCGCGGGCACCAGGCACACGAACGACGGCACCAGGAGATGGAACGGCGGGTAGGCGAGGGTGAGGAGCAAAGCGCCCGCGACGACGAGCGCCCAATCGCGCCCGGGCAGGGCGAGGGATTTCACAGCTCGACGGCTCGGCCCTCGGCCGCGGACCTAGCAATGGCCTCCATCGTGCGGTGCAGCGCGACCTGGTCGTCCAGGTTGGGCGCGGGAACGTCGCCGCGCACCGTCGCGAGGAAATGCGCCCACTCCGCGCGGTAGGACATGGTGAGGGCGTCTTCGCGCCCCTGTGCGCCCACGGGCGTCACGTTCATCGGCGCGGCGTTCATCATCTTGAAGACCTTGAGCGGCCCCAGTCCGGCGGATCCCTCACGGCCGATCAGCTCGAACCAGAACTGCTCGTGCTGTCCCACGTGGCGCCACGAGACGTCCACGAAGATCGAGAGGTTGCCCTCACACACGATCAGGGCGCACGCGGCGTCCTCGACGCCGCCGTCCTCGGAGGGGCGATGCACCCCCGTCACGAGCTTCGCGTTGGGACATCCGGCCAGCCACAGCGCCAGATCGACGAGCGGGAGACCCAGATCCAGCATGGCGCCGCCCCCCGACTCGGGGCGCCGCTCGCGCCACCCCGCGGCCGATCCCACCGGCCGCAGGAGATACCAGCCCGCGCGGACTCCCGTGACGGCGCCCAATTCCCCCCCGCTCAGGAATCCCCGCAGGACCTGCACGTCGCTCCGGAACCGGTAGTTCATTCCGACCATGACGACGCGTCCCGCCCGCCGCTGGAGCTCCTGCAGTTTCTTGACGCCGGCGACCGAGGTGGCGAGCGGGCGCTCGCACAGCACATGGGCGCCGGCCGAAAGCGCAGTTTGCACGTGGATCTCGTGCAGGTGATTGGGGGTGCAGACGACCACGGCGTCGGGCTTGGCGTAGCGCAGCAGGTCTTCGATGTCGTCGAACACGCTCGGGATGCCGAAACGGGTCGCCAGCGCCTGCGCCTTGGGCAAGTCGATGTCGCACAGGCCCGCCAGCTGGACACCCTTCAGGCGGCTCAGCAGCCCCAGGTGCGCCACCTGCGCGATGGCGCCCGTTCCGACCACTCCGATCCGAAGGTCGTCGGTCATCGATCGAAGCGGTACATGAGCCCGCCCCGCGCCGACGCCGTGCGCAGCTCGGCCGACACGCCGGCGCGGAAGTCGGCCGTGGCGTAGAGCGACCGCACGATCCCGACGTGCACGCCGGCGGACAGGTTGAGCGCGGCCGCCACCGTGTCGAGCGCGTCCTCCACGAACGTGCCGCTGATCGCATCGCCGCTGCCGTTCCGCCAATGCACGCCGAGCCCCAGGCCCAGGTACGGCACGATCCGGTTCGCGTACGGCAGCACGTATTGCAGGTCGATCGTGGCCTCGAGGTCGGCGAGCGAGATCCGGCCGACGTCGATCTCGAAGTCGCCGGTCGGATCCTGTACCACGCCGCGGAGCTGTTCCTCGAACTCGGATATCTCGGCGGCGCCGAAGTCCCCCTTGAAGTACGCCAGCCCGAACAGCAGCCGCACGTTGGGCGCGATGTTGCCGTAGTCCACGCGCACCGCCCCGGTGGGCTCGTTGGTGAGCCGGTTGGACCCCAGGACGCCGAACTCGACCCCGATGCCGGAGAGACGGAGGCCTTCGTAGCTGAATTGCTCCAGAAACGCCTGGGCGAAAGCGGGTGTCGGGAGGGCCGCACCTACGAAGAGCGCCGTGAGCGCGGCAGCCCTTCTCACCACCACTCCCCACCAGCGGCAGCCCCACCCCCCGGTCCAACCACCCCGGCGGCAGGGGCGGCAGGGTGCTCCCTTCTGCCCCCCTGCCGCTTCTGCCGCTCTGCCGCCGGGGCGGCGGGGTGCGGCGGTGCGGCTGCCGCCGGGGAGGGCCGGTGCTGGGAAGAGCTGCCGCTCCTGCCGCCGCCGTTCAATACCAACGCTCAACGATCGCCCCCGGGAAATACGTCGTGAGAATCGTCTCGAAGTCCTGCCCGGCCCGCGCCCGGCCCACCGCGCCCCACTGACACATCCCGACGCCGTGTCCCCATCCGGCCCCGTGGGCCGTGACGCGGCGGACGACGCCGTCGGCACCATGATTCGCCGCGAGCTGAAGGACCGTGCTCCCGAGGATGCGGCCGTCGGGCTGGAGCAGCGCGGCGCGCATGTCGGGACCGGAGATCGGCATCTCGCCGTGGCCGACGCGGACCCGGACCTCGACGGCCCGTCCCGATGGCCCCGTACGCTGCACGCGGATATCGCGGATCTGATCCACCATGCTCGCCTCGATGCCCAACACTGCCGGCGCCGTGCGGCGTAATATATCCCGCAGCTGCGACCCGTCCCACTCGACCGTCCAGCGATACCGAGGCGAGATGTTGCAGTAGTCGCCGCCGCCCGGGCGACGATCGGAGACCGGGCGGAGATAGGGCCGGGCCCGGACGGTCCGGAAGCTCTCGGGAGGGGACGCCGTGGACCCGCCGCAGGTGGAGTGATAGAACGGCGTCACCGGCTCGCCGTCGAACGTGAGCATGAGCCCCGTCGTCCCCCGCACCGCGCGCCAGCCCTCTGACGTCTCCGCGTCCACCCCGCCGTACGCCTGGTCGGTCACGGTGGCGCGCAGGTCGTACCCCTCGGCGGCGAATTTGCCGCGATTCGCCAGGAAATACGACCGCGTCACGATCGCCTGCGCCTCGAGAGCAGCGTGTTCCGCGTCCGTGCGGCGACCCATCTCGGCGGAGACGACGCCGGCCACGTACGCCTCCAGCGCCACCTGGTTCACGGCCGTGATGCCGCCGCCGCGCGCGAACACCTCGACGACGCCGCGGTACGGCTTGCCGTCGACCACCACGAGCGCCGACGACTCGAGCGGCGCGAAGCTGAGCGTCTCGTACTGCCCGCTTCCCGCTGCGCCAGCGACCGTCATGCCCCGACCCGCCGGCGCCAGGAAGATCGGGTCCGCCATCAGACGGAATACCGCGCGCCCGTCCTGGAGCGCGGCCACCGCGCCACGGGCGCCCACGCGCAGCTGGTTCGCGCCGATCGCGATCCCGACGCGCACGTCGGGCTCGCCGGTGACGGGGCGCAGCGGCTCCGGCTTGGCGCAGGTCGCCAGCGCGACCGAGAGCCCGGCGCTACCGGCGAGCAGCGTCGGCCAGCGCGCCCGCCAGCCGTTCGACCGTATCCGCAATGATCTCATCCGTGTGCGCCGCCGACACGAACCCCGCCTCGAACGCCGACGGGGCGAGGAACACCCCCCGCGCGCGCGCCGCCCGGTGGAAGCGCGCGAACAGACCCACGTCCGACCGTTTGGCCGCGGCGAAGTCGTGCACCGGCCCCTCGTGGAAGTACACGCCCCACATGCCGCCCGCGTATCCGCCCGTCAGCGCCACCCCGGCCGTTTCCGCGGCGGCGAGCAGCCCGTCGACCAGCATGCGGGCGCGGCGCTCGAACTCCGGCCACACGTCGCCGCCGGTGGCGGCGCGCAGCGTCGCCAACCCCGCGCTCATGGCGAGCGGATTGCCCGAGAGCGTCCCCGCCTGATACACGTCGCCGGACGGCGCCACCAGCTCCATCAGATCGCGCCGGCCGCCGTACGCCCCGACGGGCAGGCCGCCCCCGATGACCTTGCCGAGCGTCGTCAGGTCGGGCAGCACGCCGGTGCGCGCTTGCGCACCGCCCCGATGGACGCGGAACCCGGTCATGACCTCATCGAAGATGAGGACCGCACCGTGGTCGCGGGTCAAGCTGCGCAGGCCCTCGAGAAATCCAGGCATCGGCTCGATGAACCCCACGTTGCCGAGGAACGGTTCGACGATCACCGCGGCGACGCGGTCACGGTGGGCGTCGAGGGCGGCGGCCACGGCGTCGAGATCGTTGAACGGCGCGGTCAGCGTGAGAGCGGCCAGCGGCGCGGGCACGCCGGGGCTGTTGGGAAGACCGAGCGTGGCAACGCCGCTGCCGGCAGACACCAGAAACGTGTCACCGTGCCCGTGGTATCCGCCGTCGAACTTCAGGATGAGGTCTCGGCCGGTCGCGGCGCGCGCCACCCGCACCGCGGACATCGTCGCCTCGGTCCCGCTGTTCACGAACCGTACCATCTCGACGGAGGGCACGAGGGCGACGATCCGCTCCGCCAACTCGATCTCCGCAAGGCACGTGACGCCGTACGACGTCCCGCGACCGACGGCTGCGCAAAGGGCATCCCGCACGGCCGGCGGATCGTGCCCCAGCAGCAGCGCGCCCCACGACATGACGTAGTCGAGCAGGCGCTCGCCGTCCGTGGTGACCAGCTCGGCCCCGTGGGCCTCGCGCACGAAAAACGGGTCCCCGCCGACGCCGCCAAAGGCGCGCACCGGCGAGTTCACCCCACCGGGCAGCACGGCCTGGGCGCGGTCCCACAGCGAGGCGACGCTGGTCACGACGCCCCGGCGACCGGCGCCACCCGCGGGAGCGCCGCCGCGCGAAAGTCGTAGTCCTCGTTTTCCTCGATACGGGCGCGCACCAATTCGCCCGGCCGGGCCCAGCCGCCGCGCGCCAGGTAGGTGACCCCGTCCACGTCGTCCGCCTGCCAACATACGCGGCCGACGTGCGTGGCCCCGTCCTCGTCGGGCTCCGCGAGGCGCTCGACCAACACGTCCGTCTCCCGGCCCACGTACCTGGCAAGCCGATCCTCCGAGATGCCGCGTTGCAGCTCCACGAGCTCCTCTTGCCGCGCGAACTTCACGTCGTCGGGCACGTCGTCCGGCAGCGCCGCCGCGCGGGTGCCGTCCTGCGGCGAGTACGTGAACACACCCAGCCGCTCGAACGCGATTTCCTCGGCGAAATCGCAGAGGGTCCGAAAATCCTCGTCGGTCTCGCCGGGGAAGCCTACGATGGCGGTGGTGCGAATGGCGATGTCCGGCACCGCGTCGCGGAGCCAGCGCACCTTTTCCCGAATCGTCTCACGGCGCTCCGGCCGGCGCATCCGCTGCAGCATCACGTCGGACGCGTGCTGAATGGGGATGTCGATGTAGGGAACGATGCGGGACTCGCGGGCCATCAGGCCGATGAGGCGCTCGGTGAGGCCGAACGAGTACACGTAGAGTAACCGGAACCACGGGACGCCGGTCTCGCGCAGCAGCGCCTCGAGCAGGTCGGACAGCCTGGGGCCGTCGCGGCCGAGGTCGCGACCGTAATGCCCCAGGTCCTGCGCCACGAGGTTGATCTCGCGGGCGCCCTGCGCCTCGAGCTCTTGGGCCTCGCGCACCAGGCGCTCGAGCGGCTCGGAGCGGTGCTTGCCGCGCATCAGCGGAATGGCGCAGAAGGCGCAGGTATGATCGCAGCCCTCGGAGATCTTGAGGTAGCGGACATGGCCGCCGTCGCCAAGATACTGGCGCACACCAGGATGCCGGGCCACGGGATCTAGGACGAGTCCCCGGGCGGCGAGCGCGGGAACGAGCTTGTGCAGGTCGCCGAAGCCGTAGAAGAGATCGACCTCCGGAATCTCGCGGGTCAGCTCCTCGCGATACCGCTGCACGAGGCACCCCACCGCCACCACCGCCTTGACTCGGCCGTCACGCTTCAGCGCGCCGGCCTCGAGCATCGCGTCGATCGACTCCCGCTTGGCCGCGTCGATGAAGCCGCACGTGTTCACGAGGATCACGTCGGCCGTCGCGGGATCGCGCACGACCCGCGCGCCGTGTCCCACGAGCTCGCCCACGAGCCGCTCGGAATCCACGGTCGCCTTGTCGCAGCCCAGCGAAACTACGCCCAATCTCAACATTGAGACGCAATATACAGTGAGGAGTGAGGAGTAAGGAGTGAGGAGTACGTGGGCCAAACGCTCAAAGGCTCCGAAACGGCCACCCTGCCGAACCGGAGCCTTCCCATCAAACCCCTTACTCCTTACTCCTTACTCCCCACGGTCGTTCACGTCAGGAAACTCTCCAACGCCCTGGCCCGGCTGGCGTGCCGCAGTCTGGCCAGCGCTTTCTCTTTGATCTGCCGCACGCGCTCTCGGGTGATGCCCATCATGCTCCCGATTTCCTCGAGCGTCATGGGCTCCTTGCCGTCGAGACCGAAGTAGAGCCGGAGGATCTTGGCTTCCCGCTCCTTCAGCGTGCTGAGCACTTCCTCGACCGATTCGCTCAGGGCCCGTTCGAACGTCTCGTCGTCCGGCCCGGGGTTCTGCGTGTCCGGCAGGTAGTCGAGGAGCTTGTTGTCTTCGCCGGGGGTGAGGGGTGCGTCGAGGGAGAGGTGACTCTGGGAGATGGAGAGGGTCTTGGCGACTTCGTCTTCGGAGATATCCATGCCTTCCGCGATCTCCTCGACGGTGGGCTCCCGGCCGAGCTCCTGCTGAAGCGCCGACGACCGTTTGCCGATGCGGTGCAGCGTGCCCGCGCGGTTCAGCGGCACGCGGACGATCCGGCTCTGCTCGGCGAGGGCTTGGAGGATCGCCTGGCGGATCCACCAGACCGCGTACGAGATGAACTTGATTCCCTTGGTTTCGTCGAACTTGTGGGCGGCGCGGATCAGGCCGAGGTTGCCCTCGTTGATCAGGTCGGAGAGGCTGACGCCCTGATTCTGATACTTCTTCGCGACCGACACCACGAACCGGAGGTTGCTGCGCACCAGCTTGTCGAGCGAGTCCTGACACCCGGTCTTGATCAGCTTGGCGAGATCGACCTCGTCATCCCGCGAGATCAGGGGATACTGACTGATCTCCCGCAGGTATTGATCGAGCGAACCTTCGTCGACCGATGCTCGTTTGGGTGGCTGCGGTTGCATACCCATCACGTACCGGCGGCGCCGCGGCAGACGAAGGGATCGAGAGCGGAGGGCGGTGGGAGGTGCCCCCGTGCGGCTCCGGTCACCTGGCGGGTCCGATGCGCGGCGATGGTGAAGGAGAACGCGGTAGCTGTGAGCGTCGTGGTCTCCGAGAGCCTACTCGAACGGACGTTAGCAGCCCCCCTGCAGCGGCGCAACTGTCACCGACCACCCCCGACCCGCCGCCCATGGCCGCAGCGCGGCCAGCAGCTCCGGCGATGGGCACTCGTGCGCCAGGGTCACGGCTACGCACGACGCGCGCTCTCCCCACGCGAATTCCGCGCGGACGACGCGCGCCATGGGCACGTCCCCGAGCGCCGCGAGATCGAGCGCGACCCCGCCCGCGCTGAGGATGACCGCGATGGACTCGACCATGCCCGGAGTGTAAGTGCATCATGCCACGCCGCCGTCATCGTATGTACGCACCGTTTGGCGCAAAAACGCAGAAGCCCCCGCCACTCCTCGCTCGCCACATCTCACATTTTACTTCCTACTTCTTACGCCTGATACGTGTCGATCTGCGCCTTCTGCAGGCGCCCGGAATAATCGACGTAGCATACCTTGGTTTCCGTGTAGAAATCGTACACCTCCCAGCCCCCCTCCCGGTGGCCGTTCCCCGTCTGCTTGACCCCGCCGAACGGGAGGTGCGCCTCCGCGCCGATGGTCGGCGCGTTGATGTAGCTGATGCCGTTGTCCAACTCGTTCATCGCGCGGAACGCCGCCTGGACGTCCCGGGTGTAGAGGCTGCTCGACAGTCCGTACCGGACGTCGTTGTTGACGGCGATCGCCTCGTCGAGGCTGCCTACGCGGATCACGCTCAGGACCGGACCGAAGATCTCCTCCTGCTCGAGGCGCGATCCCGCCTTCACGCCCGCGAAAACGGTGGGACGATAGAACACCCCGTCCGCCAGCGGGCCGTCGCACGCGGGCTCGCCGCCGAGCGCCAGACTCGCCCCCTCCTTCTTCCCGATCTCGACGTACTGCTCGACCTTCTTACGGGCGCCCTCGTGGATCAGCGGACCCACCTGCGTCCCGTCCTGCAAGCCGTCGCCCAACACCAGGCGGCGTGCGGCGTCGCACACCATCCCGACGAGCCGGTCATGGACCTCCTCGTGCACCACGAGCCGCGAGGTCGCCGTGCATCGTTGACCCGTCGTGCCGAACGCGCCCCACAGCACGCCCTCGAGCGCCAGGTCGAGATCCGCGTCCGCCATCACGATCTGCGCGTTTTTCCCTCCCATCTCGAGCGAGAGCCGCTTGTGCATCCGACCGCACGTCTCGCCGATGAGTGCGCCGGTCTCGGTGGAGCCCGTAAAGGAGATCAGGTCCACCTGCGGATGCTCCACCAGCGCCTTGCCGGCCCGCTCACCGCGCCCGTGCACCAGATGGAAGGTCTCGGGCGGCAGCCCGGCCTCGAGCAGCACCTCCATCAACAGGCTCGCGGTGTGTGGTACGTCTTCGGAGGGCTTGAACACGACGGCGTTGCCGCTCAGCAACGCCGGGAAGATCTTCCAGGTCGGCACCGCCAGCGGGAAGTTGAACGGGGTGATGACGCCGGCCACGCCGATGGGGCGGCGGAACGACATCGCCCACTTGTTCCGCAGCTCGGACGGCACCGTATGGCCAAACAGCCGCCGGCCTTCGGTGGCCGCATAGTAGGCCGTGTCGATCGCCTCCTGCACGTCGCCCCGGGTCTCCGCCAGCACCTTGCCCATCTCCCGGGTCATGACGCGCGCGATCTCCTCCTTGCGATGCACCAGGAGGTCGCCCACGCGCCGCAGGACGTCGCCGCGTAGCGGCGCCGGCGTGCGGGACCAATGCGCGAACCCCCGCCGCGCCGACTGCACCGCGCGGTGCACGTCGTCCGGCCCGGAGTCCGGGAATCGGCCGATCAGGTCGCTCCAGCGCGCGGGGTTGCGGTTCTCGAAGTATGTGCCGGTGGCGGGGGCAACCCATTCGCCGGCGATGAAGTTCTGGAAGGTCTGGGGCATGGACACTCCGAAGGATGCGTCGGGCACGGAGCGATAACAGCACGGAGCAATGACGGCACGGGGCGCGGAGCCCGGGGCACGGAGTTCATCGAACCGCGGCGCCCGGTTCTCGTCCTCCGACACCCGCTCCCGCCGATCCCCGTGCCACGAGCCCTGCGCGCTACCTCCTCGCCAACCCGTACTTCTCGATCTTCTTGTACAGGTTCGACCGCGGCATCGACAGGCTACGCGCCGTCTCGCTCACGTTCCAGTCGTTGGCCTCGAGCTTGGCCTGGAGGAACGCCCGTTCGGCGGCCTGCTTGAACGATTCGAAGGTATCGCAATGGATCAGGTCCGCCAGCGCCGCCTCGGACGTTCCCTGGCTGAGGCGCTCGACGTCCGACGCGGCGACGCGGTCGCCGGATGACAGAATGAGCAGGCGCTCGATCGTATTCCGCAGTTCGCGCACGTTGCCCGGCCATTCGCGCTGCGCCAGCTCTTTGAGCGCGCCGTCCTCGAACGCCTTGGGCTTGAGCCCGTTCCGGCCGGAGTCGCCCACGAATTTCTGCACGAGAAGCGGGATGTCCTCCCGGCGGCTGCGCAGGGGCGGTACCTGGATCGGCACGACGTTGAGCCGGTAGTAGAGATCCTCGCGGAACCGCGCTTCCGCGATCTCCTGCTCCAGCACCTTATTCGTGGCCGCGATGACCCGCACGTCTACCTCGACCGGCCGCGTGGCCCCGATGCGCGTCACCACGCCCTCCTCGAGCGCCCGGAGGACTTTCGCCTGCGCGGCGAGCGACATGTCGCCCACCTCGTCGAGAAACAGCAGCCCGCCGTCTGCCTGCTCGAACTTCCCCGGACGGTCGGCGAAGGCGCCGGTGAACGACCCCTTCATGTGGCCGAACAGCTCGCTCTCGATCAGCTCGCCGGGGATCGCCGCGCAGTTCACCTCCACGAACGGCTTCGCCGCCCGCGGCGACCGCCGATGGATGGCGCGGGCCACCAGCTCCTTGCCGCTGCCGTTTTCGCCGGTGATCAGGACCCGCGCCGGCGTCGGCGCCACCTTCTCGATCACCTCGAGAAGCAGCCGGATCGCGGCGCTCCGGCCCACAATCTCGTAGCGATCGCCGACGGTGGTCTTGAGCTGCTCGTTTTCCGACTCGAGCGCGACGTGCTCGAACACGTTGCGCAGCGTCACCAGCACCCTGTCGGTGTCGAGCGGCTTCTCCAGGAAGTCGTACGCGCCCAGTTGGGTGGCTTCGACGGCCGTCTGGATCGAGCCGTGCCCGGAGATCATCACGACCTGCGCTCGGGGGTCGACCGCCCGCAGCTTGGCCAACGTCTCCAGGCCGTCCATGCCGGCCATCTTGACGTCCAGCAGGACCACGTGGGGATGGAGATTCGTGTAGACGCCGAGCGCCTCCGCCCCCGACTCCGCCGTGTGCACCTCGTACTGCTCGTACTCCAGCACCTGCCGGAGCGCCTCCCGCACGCCCTGCTCGTCGTCGACCACCAACACGCGCCTTGGCATCACCGCACCCACCGATAGAGAGTGACACCGTCCGGCCGGATGCGCACGTCCCCGACCGTCGACGGCACCTCGATATGGAACGCCCCGTCGTCACCGCCCGTGAGTCGATCCACCAGCCGCGGCACGGCCGCCGGCGGGACCGACAGCGATCGGACGACGAACTCGTCGGGGCGCCACAGCAGGACCCCGGCGGTCGCGAGGCGCGCCGGGCCGCCCAGCCGGAGCGGCTCGCGCGCCTCCAGGAACCCGCCAAGGGGCCCCAGGAGATCGCGGCCCACGACGTCGGTGACGAGCGCCGCCTCGAGCGCGACGCGGTCGTCCGCCAAGGTCACCCGGAACGAGTCCAGCGCCCGACGCGCTCCGGCATCCAGCCGGCTCTCGATCAACGCCGCCATCTCATCGGCGGTGAACACGACGTACGCCGGCCCGTCTCGGTCGGCGATGGCGCGCTCCTTCCGCTCGGCGGCGCGGCGCGCCGCCTCCGACGCCCGTCCGGTGACGGGTCCCACCGTCACGTCGGCCCCGCTCACCGCGCGGCGCGACTCGACGGTCGAGTGGTACAGCCCCGCGATCTGGTCGCGGCAGCTCCACGCGATCAGACCGCCCACCGCAACGGTAGTGAGACACCCCAGGAACGCGAAAAAGTTTCTGACCATGCGCCGATCACCCCGCGAGCGGCACCCGGTGCCGAACCGCGTACCGGGCGCCGGACTGGTGGAGGTGGCTCTCCATGAGGTCTACCGACGCCACCGTCGTTTCGTTCGCGTAATGCAGTCGTTCGATCAGCTCGCCCAGCCCCGCGGGCGCCGGCTGCTTCTGCCGGACGCGGCCGAGCGTGAGGTGGGGGCGGAACGGCCGTCCGTCCACCGCAAAGCCCAGTGGCTGCATGGACCGTTCCACGTGGTGCTGCAGCAGCTCGAGGGCGGGCACCGCCTCGCAGCCAACCCAGACCACCCGGGGCCGTCCGGGCGAGGGGAACGCGCCGAACCCGCCGATCGGGAGCGTGAAGGGTCTGGCGCCGCGGGCCGCCGCCTCGAGACCCGCCGCGAGGTCGGGCACGCGCCCGTCGGCGACCGCGCCCAGGAACTTGAGGGTGAGATGCAGGGCGTCGGGTGCCACCCAGTTGACCGCCCGTGACGCATCACGCAGCGGCGCCGCGGCGTCCCAGATGTCCTGCTGGAGCACGGCGGGGAGGTTGATGGCGATGAAGGCCCGCATTCCGTCAGGCGCGCGCCGCCACCAGCTCGAGCCCCGCGTCGACGTCGGTGAGCAGGCTGCCGCGGCGATACCCGCGAAGGTCG
>Ga0256864_1000060_pt1 | contig 46967 bp, 45 predicted proteins | sample RVTome_11_FD_187336 | JGI IMG/M metagenome (GOLD analysis project Ga0256864, IMG submission 187336) | Soil microbial communities from uranium-contaminated site in the Upper Colorado River Basin, Wyoming, United States - RVT147D111 HiSeq ... | reverse complement strand
GCGACCTGATCCCTGAAGCGCGTCGCGCGCGCGCGCGCGCCGGTAGGCCTCCAGATCGTCCCAGGATCCCATGTCGGTGACCATCGTGACCCCGCGTGCCACCGCGTGCCGCGCCGCCGCCTCGAGCGCCCGGTCGTACTGCGCGGCCGTGGGCGAGGGGATCACCGAGAACACCAGCGTCATCGCCTCGTCCTTGAGGATCCCGGTGGCGCGCCCGTTCGCGTCGCGGACGATCGCGCCGCCGGCGGGATCCGGCGTACCGTCGGTGACGCCGCCGAGCGCCAGGGCCCTGCTGTTCGCCAGCGCCATGTGTCCGTCCAGGCGGCTGACGAAGACGGGCGTGTCCCCGGTGAAGGAGTCGATCCAATCGCGGCGTGGCAGCTCCCCGCCCCACAACTCGTGATCCCACGTGCCGCCGAGCATCCACTCGCCCGGATGCGCCGTCGCGAACGCGCCGATGCGTCGGGCGAACTCCTCCGGCGTCGCGGCGTCGCGCAGCTGGACGCCCGCCAGGCTGAACCCCCCGCTCACGAAGTGCGTGTGTGCGTCCATGAAGCCCGGCACCACCCGACGTCCGCCAAGGTCGAACCGCGACGTGCGCGGCCCCGCGTGACGCTCGATCTCGGCATTCGAGCCCATCGCCAGCACGCGGCCGCCACCGATCGCCACGGCGGTGGGCGCGCCGATGCCCTCGAGCGGCGTACCCGGGCCGGCCCACACGCGGCCGCCGGTGAGGATCAGATCGGCCTGTTGCTCGGAAGGAGTCATCGGAAGGTGGTTCGATTCGACGGCGAGCAGGATGATACCAGCCAACCAGAAGAATGGCGCGGCGCGAGACCTATCGGCTACAAGCCCCATGCCCCGCGCCACGTGCATCAGCAATACGCCATAGGCCATGGGCCATGCGCGCCTACCTCCGCTCCAAGAACACTACACCACCGCCCGCTCCTCCCACCAGCAGATCCAGGTCGCCGTCGCCGTCGAGGTCGCCGAACGCGGGGACGGCCAGCGGCGGGACCGGCGGCCGGTACGACTCGTCGCGCACGAAGCGCGGCTCGGACCTGGTGCCGTCGTTGCGCAGGAGCCAGAGCCCGTCCGATTCGGTGCCGATGACGAGATCGAGGTCGCCGTCGCCGTCGATGTCGACCAGGTTGGGCGCCGAGCGCCGGCCCACGTCCAGCCCGAGAAACTCGTCGCTTACCAGCTCGAAGGCCGGCTCCCGCGACGTGCCAACGTTGCGGTAGAAGTTGAGCGTGCCGGACGCTTCGCCGATGACGAGATCGAGCAGCCCATCGCCGTCGAGGTCGCCCAACGTGGGTGTCGTGTTGCTCCCGCGCGTGAGCTTCACGATCGAGGAGTCCGCGAGCGCCCAGCGCGGCGCGGCACGCCCCCCCTCGTTCCGGTGGTACGCCACGTCCGCCTTCCACGACCCGAGGAGCATGTCGAGGTCACCGTCGCCGTCCAGATCGCCGAACGCCGGCGCGTAGTGATACAGCCCGGTGACGTCGAGGCGACCCACCAACGCGAAGGCCGGCCCGGTAGGAGTTCCCCGATTCTCGAACCGATAGATCACCGACGACTGCAGATCCTCGGGGTCGAGCTTGTTGGCGACCAAGAGGTCCAGGTCGCCGTCGCCGTCGAGGTCCACGAGGACGGGAATGCTTTCGTTCCCCACGTCGATGCCGTCGGCGAAGCGTCGCGTGCGCAGCAGGAAGGTGTCGTCGCCGTCCTGCTCGAAGTAGAACAGGTTCGCGCCCGCGGTGACGTTGGGGTTGAACGCGCCCCCCAACACCCCCATGAGGAAGTCGAGGTCGCTGTCGCCGTCGAGATCGCCGAACGCAGGCGCGTTGTAGCCGCTCGTGGCCACCGGGTCGTTTCGCGGGAACGGCACGGCCGGGTCGCGCAGCGAGGGGCGCTCGCAGCTGCCCACGTTCTCGATGGTCAGGAGGGTGGGATCGAAAAAGTCGCCCCAGAAGAGGTCCTGGTCGCCATCGCCGTCGGCGTCGGCGAACGCGAGGGTATTGGCGCCGTGCCGGCTCCCGATCTGTGAGATGATCTCGATGTCCTCGAAGCGGTCCGTGACGTGCCGGAACCGCGGCACGCCCCGGTCGTCGACGCCGTCGGCTTCGTACCGGGTGACGGTCCCCACGAGCCGCCCGATGAACAGGTCGAGGTGGCCGTCACAATCGATGTCGGTGACGTTCGGGATGTTCTGCCGGTCGGAGAAGATCGGTTTGCCGTCCACGTCCCGCAAAGTGTCAGCCGCGAGAAGGAACGTCGACCGCTGCGGTGTCCCCTCGTTGCGATAGACGCGGATGTAGGAGAAGGGCTCCTCGGCGAGGAGATCGAAATCGCCGTCGTGGTCCAGGTCGGCGAAGCGATACCACTCGCCGACGGCCAGGTCGCCGAACTCGCCGGTGCGCCAGACGAACCGGGCCACTACGGGCGTTCCCACGTTCTCGAAGAACATGATCTGGCCCGAATACTCCTGGAGAAACAGATCCAGATCGCCATCGGCGTCGATGTCGACGAGCTGCGGGCGAGGGACGTTGAGGCCACCGAGGAACGGGTGATCGTACGCGCGCCCCGTCTCGTCGAGCACCTCGAACGGCGTCACGCGGCGCGCGTAGGCCTCGGCCGTGGGCGCCGGCGTCGGCGCCCCCGGCGGCGACGCGCAGGCGCCCGCCGCGAGGAGCGCCACCGGACCGATACGCCACGCCGCGCTCACGGCACCAGTTGCGTCGCGCGCTTCTTCAGGAGGAAGAGCCCCTCGCGGCGACTCGAGACCACCACGATCCCGCTCTCGAAGAACGGGTAGCTGCTCCACGTGCCGTTGAACCCCGGGCCGTTATCCCCGTACGGCGTGGTGTCGAAGAACGCTACCTCCACGGGCTTCGCCGGGTCGCTCACGTCGAGCACGCGCAGTCCCGCCGAGTTGTTCGTCTGGTACATCAGGTCGCCGCGCACGTACAGGTTGTGGTCCGTCGCGTTGAACGTCGCGAAATACTCCGTGAGCAGAACGGGGTCGTCGAGGTCGCCGACGTCCCACACGAGCGTGCGGGTTCGCTCGACCTTGGCGCTCAGCTCGTCCAGCTCGTCGTTCATGAAGAAGTACCGCTGGTCCTCCGAGAGCCATCCCTGGTGCGAGTACGCGACGTTGGGGTACTCGGCCGACGCCAGTGCCACCGCCGCGTCCTTGTTCGAGACGTCCGCGATCGACAGTGCCGTCTCGTTGGCCCCGAAGCAGATCTCCTTCCCCCGGTGCTCGGCGTCGGGACCTTCGTATACGACGCACTGCGCGTCGTGCGTGTAGCCGGTCCCCTGCCGGCCGGTCCCCTCGTGCGCAAAGCACCCGGCGAATGCCGGACGCTTTGGGTCGCGGATGTCGATGATGTGCAGGCCGCCACCGCACGTCTCGCCGCCCGCGCCGTTCCCGACGGTGAAGGCGAACCCGGTGGCCTCGTTGATCACGATGTTGTGGGCGCTGTGAATCCGATCGTAGCGCGCCGTGGGCTCGAAGGTGACGGGCGCGTCCACGTCGCGCAGCTGCGTGAGGTCGAACACCTGCATGCCGTGCTCGCCGGCCCCGTCGGACACGATGAAGGCGTGGTCCCGGTAGACCTTGATGTCCCGCCAGGAACTGCCGGGTGAGCCCTCGGTCTTGGGGAGATCGCCCAGGTACCGCGGGTGGGATGGGTCGCTGACGTCGACGAACGAGGTCCCGTCGAGCCGGCCGACCAGCGCATACTCCTTCCCCGTCGCGGGATCCGTCCAGCCCCACACGTCGTTGAGCCGCACGCCCCGCGCGGCGCCCATGTCCTGCAGTGGGAGGAACGACACGATATCCATATCGGCGCAGTCGAACCCCGCCGCCACGCCGTCGGCACAGTCGACCTGGCTGCCGGCGATCGGGGCCATGCCGAGCGCCTCGCTCAGTAACGTACCCGTCAGCCGCCACTCCCCCGTATCGCGGGCGTACACCGCCGCGGTCCCCTCGGAGTAGTCGTCGCCCGGCACCCCGACGACCGCCACGGCGCCGGCCAGCGCGAGCGCCCCCCCGAAGAAATCGCCGCTCTGCTCGCCGGCGGCGAGACGCGCCGGGGCGGACCATGCTCCGCCGTCCCACCGGACAGCGTAGACGGCGCCCGCGAACCGCGTGGCGCCGGGCGCCCCCACGATCGCGTCGCCACCGTCCAGTGCGACGCTCATGCCGAAGCGGAATTGCCGCTCGCCGTCGGGCGCCGCGAGGGTGGCGGTCTCGGTCCATGTGCCGCCCGCCGCATCGAGCCGGAACGTGTAGACGCGACCGCTCGACGCGTCGAGCCTCGGCGCACCGACCAGCGCCACGCCGCCACTCGAGGCGAGCGCCGAGCCGAAGCGGGCGCCCGCCGCCTCACCGGAGGGACCGAGGGTCCCCACGGCCGTCCAGGATCCGTTTGCGCGCCGGAACACGTGGACCGCGCCGGGCGCTTCGCCGTCGCCCGGCGCGCCGAGCAGCGCAAGATCACCGTCCAGCGCCACCGCGCTGCCCAGCGCGGCGTTCCCCTCGGCGCCGACGGTGAGCTCGGCCTCGTGGCGCCATGTCCCTCCGACGCGGCGGAACACATGCGCGGCGCCCGCCCGCTCGCTCCGCGCCGGCGCCCCCACCACGATCGCGTCCCCGCTCACGGCCACCGCCGCGCCGAACCGGTCGCCGGCCATCCGGTCCGGCGCCGTGAGGCGGGCGGCCTCCATCCACCCGCCCGCGTCCTGCCGGAACACGTATACCGTGCCGCGCGCGCTGTCCGTCGCGGGGGCGCCCACCACGAGGAACCCGGCGCCAGGCGCAACCGCGGTGCCGAACTGATCGCCGACGGCTCCGTCGGACGCCATGACCTGGGCGGTCTCCCGCCATTCCCCGCCGTCGCGCCGGAATACGTAGACGATCCCCGGGCGGCTCAGGTTGGCCGGCTCGCCGACGAACACCTGGCCGGCGGCAACCGCGACCGCCCCGCCGAACCCGGTAGCCGGGAGCGCGGGCTCGCGCCACGCGGGCAGGGTGAGGCCGGCCGCGACCGGCGCGATCAGGACCGCGGCGATGATCGGTTTCATGGGCTCACCTCGAGGGATGAAGATGTCTTGCCGGGAAGCACCTCCCGCTCCTCCCGCTTGGTGACCGGCGGGAGGACCGGGCGATCACCTGTCTCACCGCACCACCCTCATCCCGATGCCCGACGGCCCGCGGCCGACTTGGATGACCTTGGTGATGGTGCGGGTCTCGGTATCGACGACCACGACGGTCCCGTTGCGATCGGCGCCGCCCTCCGCGTGGCCCGCGTGGCCCATGCCGGATGTGGTGGGCCGGAGATGGCGGTTCGAGACATACACCCAGCGTCCGTCGGGTGAAACCACGCTCCCGTGCGGCATGCCCAACCCTTCTCCCTCGATCACGTCGACCACGCGCGCCGCGGGTACGTCGATGACCGTGATCTGATCGGCCAGCTGGTTTCCGACATAGACGAAGCGGCCGTCGGGGGTGAACGCGGGGTCCCACGGCGCGGCGCCCACGTCGAGCGACGCGCGCAACGACGGCCGCGCCGGGTCATCGAGATCGAACAGGAGCACCTTGCCGCTGACCTCCCCGCTGGCCACGAGAGTACGTCCGTCAGGCGAGACGGCGAACTGCATGAACGAGTGGGTGGGCCCGTCGACGTCGATCAGCTCCAGGGCCTCCATCTCGACCTGAAAGCTCGCGAGCCGGTTTTGAGCCATGCTCGCCGAGTAGACGTAGTCGCCGCCGGGCGCCACCACCAGCGCGTGCGGCCGCGGGAAGAACACGTCGACCTCGTCGATCGACATGTCGGGGCGGCGGATGACGCCGATCCTGGGCGGCGGGTTTACGGCGCTCATCGAGCGGCCCACGAACAGGAGGTCTTTGGTGGGGTGGAGAGCGAGGAGACCGGGGGTCTCGAAGTTGGCCGAGGCGACGACCCGATTCTCGCCATCCAGCTTCACGATCTTCCCATCACCGATGAGCGTGACATACCAGAACGACCCGTCGGCCTCCGCCACGATGTGGTGGGGCTTGGCGTTGGCGGAGAAACCGAGCGCCTGGAGATCGATCGTCTCGACGACCGTGTTCGACGACATGTCGATCACGGAAACCGTGGCCTCTTCCTGGTTGCACACGTACAGCAGGTACCGGGGGGCCCGGTCGTCGGGCGTCCGGCCGCCCACCGCGGCGGACGCGCAGGCGGCGAGCGTCACGATCGCCACGAGCGGGCACAGCACCCAACGAGTACAACGTCTCATCGCGCTTCCTCCCCTCGACCCGCAATCGGGACGAGCACGGCGAAGGGAGAAGGCAGCTCGGCGAACGGCCGATCCCTTCTCCCTTGCCCGTTTGTATCGCACGGCGCCGGGACGGGGCGCCTCACGGCGTGAGCTGCGTATCCTTCTTCTTGAGTACGAACAATCCTTCACGGCCGCTCGTGACCACGATGGTGCCGCTCTGGAAGAACGGATAGTTGCTCCACGAGCCGCCGAATCCCGCCGAGTTGTCCCCGTAGGGAACGGTATCGAAATACGCCACTTCCACCGGGTTCTGCACGTCGGAGATGTCCAGGATCCGCAGGCCGGCCACATAGTTGGACTGGTACATCAGGTTGCCGCGGATATACAGGTTGTGATCCGTGGCGCTGGTCTCACCGAAGTGTTCCTTCACCAGTACGGGATCGTCCAGGTCCGACACGTCCCAGATCAACGTTCGCGTGCGGTCGGCGTTGCCCTGTAGCTCGTCCAGCTCGTCGTCCATGAAAAAGTACCGCTGGTCCTCAGTGAGCCAGCCCTGGTGCGCGTACCCCACGTTGGGATACTCCGCCCGCGAGAGCGCCACCGGCCCCTCCTTGCTCGACACGTCCGCGATGGAGAGCGCCGTCTCGTTGGCGCCGAAGCAGATCTCTTTGCCGCGATGGTCCGTGTCGGGCCCCTGGTACGTGACGCACTGCGCGTCATGCGTGTAGCCGGTCTTCCGACGTCCCGTGGAGGGATCGGCGAAGCAGCCCGCGAACATCGGGTGCGCCGGGTCACGGACGTCCACCATGTGCAACCCGCCGCCGCACGTGTCGCCGCCGCCGCTGTTCCCCACGGTGAAGGCGAACCCCGTGGCCTCGTTGATCACCACGTTGTGCGCGCTGTGGATACGGTCGTAGTGCGCGGTCTCCGTGAACGTCGCCGGGGCGCTCTCGACGTTTCGCAGCTGCCGCAGGTCAAACACCTGCATCCCGTGCTCCCCGGCGCCGTCCGCCACGATGAACGCGTGGTCATGATAGACCTTGATGTCGCGCCACGTGCTGCCGGGCGAGGCTGCGGTCTTGGGGAGGTTCCCCACGAAACGCGGATTGGCGGGGTCGGTGATGTCCACGAACGACGTGCCGTCGACCCGCCCCACGAGAGCGTACTCCCGATCCGTCTCGGGATCGGTCCACCCCCACACGTCGTTCACCCGCACGCCGCGAGCTCCCCCCATCTCCTGCACCGGCAGAAACGCGACGAGGTTCACCTCGTTGCAGTTGAACTGCGACGCCAACCCTCCAGCGCATGCGACTTCACCGCCGCGGACCGCCGCGTAGTTCTCGACCTCGCTCATGACCGTGGCGGCGACGACCCACTCCCCGCCCGCCTGCCGTTCATAGATCGTCGCGGTACCCTCGCCATAGTCGGCACCCCTGACCCCGACCACGGCCACGCCGCTCCGCACGTCGAGCGCGCCCGACGCGAAATCGCGGGGCGAAGTGCCGGGCGACAGCTTGGAAACGCTCGTGACCTGCTGGCCGTCGTGACGGAACACGTAGGTCACGCCCTGGAAGCCGAACGCCCCGGGCGCGCCCACCCACACCTCGTCCTCGGTCACGGCCATCGCCGATCCGAAGCGATGCTGCCGCGCGCCGTCGAACGGCACCAGCGTCACCACCAGTGGCCACTCGCCGTCCGCTTCGCGGTGGAAGACGTACACGGCGCCCGTGAAGTCGTTGGCCGGGGGCGCTGCGACGAGTGCGTAGTCGCCCATGAGGAGGACCGTGGACCCGAAGCCGTCGCACCCACACCCCGGGCAGCATGGCGCGCCAAATTCCACTCCCTCAACCTCGAGCTTCGTTTCCTCAACCCAGGCGTCGGACGCCTGATCATGGCGGAAGATCCAGGCGCCGCCCGCGCGCTCATTGTGGTTGGGTGCACCCACGATTGCGCGGCGCCCGTCCGTCGCGAGGCCGGTGCCGAAGCCGTCGTTCGACCCCAGGCTGTCTACCGTGAGTTGTCCCGCCTCCGTCCACGTTCCGGCAGGGCCGCGACGGAACACGAATACAGCGCCAGCGGGCTCGTTGGCGCCGACCGCCGCCACGAACGCAAAACCGCTCGCCAAGGCAACGCTGCGTCCAACGGCGTCATCTTCGGTGGCGCCGGCCGGGACGAGCCGCGCGACCTCCACCCACGACCCGGCCGCGTCCTTCTGTAGCACGTACGCAGCCCCGGTCTCGCCGTTCGCGGACGTGGCGCCCACGAGCAACGTGTTGCCGTCCACAGCGAGGGACTGGCCGTACCGGTCGCCCGGCCGGGCATCCGACGCGATGAGACGGCTCGACTCCGTCCACCCGCCGTCGCTCCGCTGGTACACGTAGACCCCGCCCGGCCTATGGCCGCCCTGCGGCTCCGCGATGAACACGTCACCCTGCCCCACCGCCACCGCGCCGCCGAATCCCGACACCACGGCCGGTGGTGCCCCCTCACCGGCCCGGAAGCTCTGCGCGCTCAGCGGCGCCGCAACGGCCAGGAAGACGCATGGACCGAGGAGGTACGCACGAGTCCGTTTCATGATGCTCCCCGTTTGATCGAAAGGTCCCGTAGGATTGAGAGCGGATGCGCATTCGAGGCGGTTCCGCGTTCAAATATAGATGACCGGAACCAGGATTGGGTTTCCCCACGTCTGTTCGCCGCATGTCGTACACAGCCCTGCTCCCGGTGTGCCCACCAGCTGGCCCGGTGTGGTGCCCGGGCGCCGACCGACGTGGGCGTTTCGCCTCAACCGGTGCGGGCTACCGCACTCAAATGGCAGATAGTGTCGCGACACTGATTTATCTACTGGGCGTGCGTTTCGCGGCACTACGAACTTCAAACCGCTATTCGACAACAGGTTGACGAGGTCTACCTGGCGAATGACGGGGTGGGCCCCATGGGGCATGGCGATTGCCTTTCCGTGCAGCGGTTCCGACATGCGCCGCGTGGGATTTGCTACCGATCCCACCCCGGGTGGACTAGATTGGGTGCGATGGGTTTTCGGCCAATCTACGGGCATGACGCACTGCGGAACCGGCTGGGGGGCGCTCTCGTCTCCGGCCGGTTTCCGCAAGTGGCGTTGTTCATCGGACCGCCGGGTGTGGGCAAACAGCGGCTGGCGCTCTGGGTGGCCCAGGGCACGCTGTGCGACCGCGGACCGGGGCCGGCGTGCGACGAGTGCCCTTCGTGCCGCCGGGTGACGGGTCTCGCGCACCCGGACCTGCACTGGTTCGTGCCGATTCCGCGTCCCAAGGCGCCGGATCCGGCCAAGCAGGTGGAGGAAGCGCGGGAGCTGCTGGCCGAGGTGATGGCCGCGCGTCGGGAGCGGCCGCTCTACGGGCCGCCTGAGCGGATGGCGAGCCATTCGCTCGCGTCCGTTCGACTGCTGCGGCGGGTCATGGCGCTAACGCCGTTCTCGGGCAGCCGCAAGGTGGTGATCCTGGGCGATGCAGAGCGGCTCATCGTCCAGGAGGCGAGTCAGGAAGCGGCGAACGCCCTGCTCAAGCTCCTGGAGGAGCCGCCGGCGGACGCGACCGTGATCCTGACCGCCGCGGATCCCGAAGCGTTGCTGCCCACGATCCGGTCGCGGGCGGTGCCGCTACGGGTGGGCCGGGTACCCGACGACGCGGTGCGCCGTTTCGTCCAGGCGGAGTTGGCGTCGGCGCCGAAGGGCGAGCCGCTGGAGCGGCGCGTCACGCTGGCGGAGGGATGTGTGGGGCGGACGCTCGCCGAGCACGATCGCGGCGCCGCCGACCGGGCGGCGCGGGAGCTCTTGACAGCCGTGGAGCGAGGGCCACGCGCATGGACGCTGCCGGCCCTGGGGCAGCCCCCTTGGTCGGCCCGCGGCGACTTTAGCGCAATGCTCGACGCGTTGGCGCTCGAGCTGCGTGACCGGCTAGAGCAGTCGGCGACGGCCGGTGACGGCCGGGCGGACAGCTGGCTGGAGGCGCTGCGGCTGGTGGATGAGCGGCGCGCGGAAGCCCAGGGGAACGCGAACCCCCAGCTCGCCCTCGCAGTACTCGCGGGTGACCTGGAGCGCGTCTTGTGACCCTGTCGCACGTCGGACCCGGAGGCCGGGCGAGAATGGTCGACGTCTCGGCCAAGCCGGAGACATTGAGGACCGCGCGAGCCGCGGGCTGGATTCGCATGTCGGCCGGGGCGTTCGAACTGGTCGAGCGAAACTCGGGTCCGAAGGGCGACGTCCTGTCAACGGCCGAGCTGGCCGGGACGATGGCGGCGAAGCGAACGGGGGAGCTGATCCCCCTGTGCCACCCGATCGGGCTCGACGTGGCGGCGGTGCGGGCCGAGCTGGACGCTGCGCTGCCGGGCGTGCGGATCGAGGCGACGGCGAGGGCGGTAGGGCGGACGGGCGTCGAAATGGAGGCGCTCACGGCCGTGTCGGTGGCGTTGCTCACGGTGTACGACATGGTGAAAGCGGCGGGGCACGATCTCGAGATCGGAGGCGTGCGACTCGTCGAGAAGACCAAGACCGCTGTGAGAAGTGAGGAGTAAGGAGTGAGGAGGGCGGCTGAGCTACGAGTCTTGGTGGGTAGCTGCCGCATCTGCCGGCCCTGCCGCTCCTGCCGCTGGGTGGGATGAAGGGTGGAGTGGTTACCGTGAAGAGTGAGGTGACAATTTGAAGCGATTACCCGAGACGCAGCGCTTGGTGCTGCGTGGGCTCATGGTGCTGGGATCGGTGGTCCTATTGGCTGGTACCGTGGGCGGCCTGTCTCACCGGGCCACTGCCGCGGACAACCTGGAGCCCGGCATCGATGCGCGCAACGTGTGGGCCGAGTGGCGCGCACTGCGTCAGAGTCTCGACACCACCGCCGGAGCGCTCGAGCTGGCGCAGCTCCAGTTGGCGCGTGCCGAGGAAATCATCGCGTTCTCCGACCGGTATCAGATCACCGCGGACCTCGCGGCGTTGATTTACGACACCGCACTGCGCGAGGCCATCGATCCGGATCTCGCGTTTCGCCTCGTGAGGGTCGAGAGCGGCTTTAGCAAGCGGGCGCTGAGCCGCGCCGGTGCCGTGGGACTGGCCCAGGTGCTGCCGGCGACGGCCCGGACCTACGAACCGGGCATCACGGTCGAAGGTCTCTACGACCCCGCAACGAACCTCCGGATCGGCTTCCGTTATCTGCATGATTTGTTCTTGACGTACGGTGACCTACGGCTGGCGCTTCTGGCCTATAATCGCGGACCAACGCGAGTGGCCGAGCTGCTGGGCGTGGGGCAAGACCCCGGCAACGGGTATGCGTCGTCGGTCATGCGGGGGTATCGAGGAATGTAGTGCCGGGAGGGGTCAGCCCGTCACCCGCAGACGCTGGCCCACCTTCACGAGCGTCTCACCGCCGTCCATCCCGTTCCACCGTCGCAGCTCCGAGACGTCCACGCCGTACCGGCGTGCGATCGTCCACAGCGACTCGCCGCCGCGCACCGTATGGTACCCGCTCGAAGGCGGGGTCGCGGACCGGGCGCTTGCCGACGATACCTGGCGGCCCTGTGCGGCCGCCACCGGGATGATCAACCGCTGGCCCACACGCAGGCGGCGCGGGTCGACGTTCCCGTTGGCCCCCCGGATCAACGAGACGCTCACCCGATAGCGGCTGCCGATATGCGACAGGGTCTCCCCCCGGCGAACCACGTGCTCCAGGAACGTCACCCGCTGCGAGGCTGGCAGCTCGGCGTAGCGCTGCGCGACGACGGGACCGGAGCCGCGCGGAACCCGCACGATGGAGGGCCGCCCCGGGGGCGTGATGCGCCGGATGTAGTGCGGGTTCAACTCCACGAGCGCCGCGGTGCTCGTGTCGGCCAGCCGCGCCACCACGTCCAAACCGGTGGCGTCCGGCACGGTGATCTCGTCGAAGACGACGGGCGGGTAGAACGGAATGCTGTCGAAACCGTATCGCAGGGGCTCTTTGGCGATGCGCGCAGCCGCGATCAGTTTCGGCACGTAGTCACGCGTTTCAGGCCTGAGGTACCGCCGGTCCGAGAGATCGAAGAACGTCTCGTCGCTGATCGAGTCGCCGCCCGGGAGGCGTCGGATCCCGCGCGACACGCGACCTTCGCCGGCGTTGTAGGCAGCGGCCGCGAGATACCATGAGCCGAACCGCTCGTACAGGTCCGCGAGATAACGGGCGGCGGCGTCCGTGGCCTTGAAGGGATCCCGCCGCTCGTCCACCCAGTCGTCCACGGCGAGCCCGTACTGCCGGCCCGTGAACGACATGAACTGCCACATGCCGACCGCTCGGGCTCGAGACACCGCGGTGTTCGAGTAGCCGCTCTCGATCAGGGCCAGGTATACGAGGTCCTCGGGAATACCGTGCGCACCCAGCTTGGCCCGGATCATCCCCTCGTAACTGGTGAGCCGCCCCAGCCAGATGCCGAACCGGTCCCGCGCGCTGCTCAAGAAATACGTGGAGTAGTACTGCACCCGCGCGTGGTCGGCGAACGACTCGACGTCGATGTCGAAGCTCGGGCCCGTGCCGCTCGCGGTTCCACCCCGGGGGGTGCTGCGGGAGACAATCGCTTCCGGCGAAAGAACGCCACGGATGTGCTCCGCTCCCTTGCCGAGGCTACCGAACTCGAGCTCCTTGAGCGCGGTGAGAGCAGCTGCATCAGCGGCAGAATCTTCCGGTGTTGGGCGCGGGGGGATGAATGCGGTGGGTTCAGCGGTGGCTTCAGGCACCTCCACCGGGATGACCAGCGCGGGTGCCGGAGCCCCGCCACCACAGCCGAAGGCGGCGATACTCGCTGCTAAGATGAAGTGTCGCTGATGGATAGGCGTCATCAGTGGGTCGCTGCCGGTTGTGAGGGTTCGCCGACCAGTTCCACCCTACCGCATGAAAACGATGTTCCCCAACATCCGATTCGTGGCGTTCAGTACCGCAAGCACTGCGCCACGGTTGACCTCATCCACGGCGAGACAAGATCCGACGAGTCTGGTGGCCTTACCCTCATCATGACACGATAGCGACACTATAACCACAGTGGCATCAAAAGCCCGGACCGCCTTTACGCCGAGCAATTCGAACGTCGTCTCCCGCTGCGCACTCTTGACGGCCTGTTCGAGGGCGGCGACAGTGGCCTGGGCGGTCGATCGAAGCTCGGCCGCCTCCGAACCCAACCCTTCCGCCTCCCCAACAAACACCTCCCCATTGCGCCACTCCAGGACGACCTTCGAGCGGCAGCGGCCGTTCGGGAGGCGCTGGAAATCGAAATCGAGGAACTTGAGACGTTCGCGTGTGACCATGGCGATCTCGGGTGTCAACCGGCGTCGAACGGCACTTCGAGCTGGCCGGGGCCCGCCTGCTCGGGCGCACGGATGAGGTCCACGTCCAGACGCGGCTTGCCCGCGTCATCGACCAACGTGGAGATCAGCAGGAGCTGTCCATCGGAGAGTGTAAGCCGGAGGAACCGGCAATCGGACCGCATCTCCACGTCCACGATCGTGCAGCCCCCGAGCTGGTCGACCGCCTCGGTGATACGACGCAGGTCCTGGACGGAGGTGATCGACACGGGCTCGCCGCCGGTCAGGAAATGTGCTGCGACAGGATGTCCTTGAGGGCGTCGTCCGACAGGCGGTCGGCCGCCTGAAACAGCGACGAGCGGGAGCTCGACTCCATGGGATAGGCGGCCCACAGGGTTCGGGGCTCCCGCTCCACATTCGCGGACCGGAAGGAGAGCATGAGCTGCCACAGGCGCACGTCCGGCCGCATCTCGGCCGCCGGATGAACGTTCCAACGCTCGCCTTTGTTCTCGATCACTCTCCACGCCATTGGTCAAAAGCCTTTCGGTGGACCCGATGTCGGTACGGCGCGCCTATATTGGCCGGCCTCGGGGGGTGGGTCAAGGCCGGTCGAGCCCCGCGGCCCGCAGATCGTCGATCGTATCGACATCCCGGAGGGGGGGGAGCCGGGCCACGCGGAGACCTTCCCGCCGGCAGATCGCGAGGGTTTCGTGCAGCACGCCCCCCGTCCCCCACGGGACACCGGCAAAAAGCGCCGGGGTCGGGCGGGCGAGCCCCACCAGGTAATATCCGCCGTCCACGGCCGGTCCGAGCACGACATCCGCCCTCTCGAGCCGAGCGAACGCCGCCGCCACGACGGCGGCATCCACGTCCGGCGCATCCGCCCCGATCGCGATGGCCGGCCCCCCTCCCCCCTGGAAGTGCGTTGCGAAACCGAGCCGCAGGCGCTCGCCAAGATCCCCCTCCGGCTGCGGGACATAGCGGTGTCGGTCTCCCAACCAGGCCCGCATCTCGGCCTCCGCGCCGGGGGGCTCGTACCAGACCGTCAGTGGGAACGCGACAGACACCGCCTCCGCCACGCGGACCCCCAGTGCCCGGTAGACCGATGCGGCGGCGGCCTCGCCCAGGTCCCGCGCCAGGCGCGTCTTCACCGCTCCCGGTCGTGGCGCCTTCGCGAACAGGAGGACGGCTGTCACCGCGGTTCCGGCGGGTACCAGCGCGCCAGGCGCTCGGGCGGGGTCCCGGCAAGATAAGCGGTCATGAGCACCGCGTTGCGAATCCAGGTGCGGTACGCACCTTCACGCCGCCAGCGGCGTCCGGACGCGACGAGCGCCGCGGGCAGACGCGCGAGCCGCGTACGCCGCCTCACCGCCCGCGCAAGGGCGACGTCCTCCATGATGGGCAGGGACGGAAAGCCACCCACCGCCTCGAAGACGGTCCGCCGGACAAGGAATCCCTGATCGCCGTACGGCAGCCCGCCCAGCCGGTCGCGCAGCAAGGCCCCCGCTTCGACAACCCGCATCCAAACGCCAGCTCCCTCCACCGCGAGCTTCCACACCGCCGCGTCCGCCGGGGGCCGGGCCACCGTTTCCCGGAGCGCCGCGCGGGCGTCGGCCGGCATGCGCACGTCGGCGTGGAGGAAGCAGAGCCATTCGCCCGTCACGACGGCGGCGCCGGCGTTCATCTGCAGGGCGCGGCCGCGTGGCGCCCGCAGCACCCGCACGCCGGCACGCGCCGCAACCGCCGCGGTGGCGTCCTCCGAGCCTCCATCCACCACCACGATGTCGCGACCGACCTCCAGGCGGGCGAGATCCTCGAGGATGCCCGCGAGGTGTTCCTCCTCGTTCAGCGTGGGAATCACGATCCCGAGGGACATCCTAGGGTGCGGCTCCGAACACGGCGGTGTCGTTCAGCGTCCAGTCGTACGGCAGGAACTCGATGACCACACCGCGCTGCCGGACGAACTGGGCATCCTCGGGCCCGAGGTAGGTCAGCAGGAACTCCCGCACGCCGTCGCTCCCGCCGAAATCCGCGCCGTACCAATCGAGGACCGCGTTCACGAGGAGCGTGGGCGGCTCGTCACCCCGCACGAGACGGAGGTGCCGGTCGTCGGTCACGAAACGGTGCGCCGCCTGGTCGAGCTGCTGGTCGAGGGAGTCGGCACGGTACGCGCGCGTCGCGAGCGCCGGACAGGACCGCGACGCGCAGTTCACGGCGAAGTGGATCCGCGGCTCGCCCATCGGCCGGATGATCCGGTGCTCGATCTCGTCCAGCGACCGCGCCTTCCCGGCCACGGAACAGAACCTCCGGTCCCACGTGTCGCGGATCTGCCGGATCGAGTTGCCCGGCACCCCCTGCAGCGAACGGACGAGCGACGTAGGGAAACCACGCTTCTTGATCGGGTAGTGATCGACGACGAGGAGCAAGGCGCATGCATTGTAGGCATTGATCCAAAAGGCGAGCCGGACGTCGCGGCTCGCCGCGGCCAGGGCGAGCGAATCGGCGGCGCCGAGCTGCGCGATGTACGCGTCGAGCGTCGCGCGATCTGCTCGCAGGGCGGCGTAGTCGACGAGGCCGTCGTGGCGCACGTGCACTAGCACGCCGTCGAACTGGGAGTGTGCCGGAACCTCTTGGGCCAGGGCGGGGCCGGCGAGCAGCACCGCGGCCATCAACGTGGTCGCACGCAACGTCACGACGACCTCGAGACGAGCCCCAGGCGGCGGGCCAGGAGGGGGATCAGCGCCAGGAGCAGGAAGAGACCGGCGGCGATCCATAATTTCGCACGGGCTTCCGCCGAGGCCGACGTGGACCCCTGGACGAGCGCGTCCGCGAAGAACGTATAGACCAGCGTGCCGGGCAGGATGCCCAGCGTCGTGGCGAGGGCGTAGTCGCGCCACCGGACGGCGGTGAGTCCGGAGCCGACGTTGAGGGCGTTGAACGGCACGAGGGGGATGAGACGCAGCACGAGCAGTCCGGTGAATCCATGCTCCGCGGTCGCCCGGTCCAGCGCGCCGAGCCGGCGGCCGGCCAGACGCTTCACGCCGTCCCGGCCGAGCGCGCGCCCGAGCAGGAATGCCGCGTTGGCGCCGAGGTTTGCGCCCAGCGTATTCAGCACGGCGCCCCACCAGAACCCGAACACCGCCCCTCCCGCGATCGTGAGCAGGGACCCAGGCAGAGCCAGCGCGGTGGAGGCGGCGTAGCACGCCACGAACACCGCCGGCGCCCACCCGGAATCGCGAACGCGCTCCAGATCCTCGACGAACGCGCGCGTGCCGCCGGCGTCGTTCAGCGGCGACGCGCGGACCACGAGCGCCGCCGCCACGGGGATCGCCACGAGCAGGGCGAGCTTCCCATACGGCGCCCACGCCTTCAGGTCAGCCACGAGACCACCCTGCGCAGCCAGCGCCCCGCACCGCCGGCCAGCTTGCGGCGGTAATACGCGTCGGCTGCGCGCTTCACACCCTCGGCCATGGTGGGATACGGATACACGAGCTGGGACAGCGCGGGCAGCCCGAGCTTGTGTCGCATCGCGAGCGCCAGCGGCACGATCGTCTCGCCGCCACCGCGAGCCACCACCGTCGCGCCCAGGATGCGACCGCCGCCGCGGGTCACGACCTTCACGAATCCCGTCGTCGCCGCGTCGACGATGGCGCGATCGAGATCGGCGAGATCGTAGCGATAGACGTGGACCGCGCCGTGCCGCGCACGCGCCTGCTCCTCGGTGAGGCCGATGCGCGCCACTTCGGGATCGGTGTACGTGACCGCGGGCACTGCCGAGTAGTCGACGCGCCTCGAGAACGGGAACACGGCGTTTCTCAGCACGAGCTTGGCGTGGTAATCCGCGACATGGGTGAACTGCGGGCCGCCCGCGACGTCACCGGCCGCCCAGATCCCCGGCACCGACGCGCGCAAGGCGCCGTCCACCAGGACGGCGCCGCCCTCGAGCCGTACGCCGATCGCCTCCAGGTTCAAACCGGCCGTGTGCGGCTTCCGCCCGGTGGCGACGAGCACCTCGTCGGTCTCGATGACCTCCGGGTTCCCGTCACCGTCTTTGGTGTGGATCCGCCTCGCGCTCCCCGGTCCACCCTCCACGCGCTCGACGGCCCGGCCGGTGCGCAGGTCGACGCCCTCCGCCCGGAGCGTGTTCGCGAGCACGTCGGCCGCTTCTGGGTCCTCGTGCGGCAGCACCCGGGGCAGCGTTTCGAGAACCGTGACCGCCGTGCCAAGCCGCTGGTACGTCTGGGCGAGCTCGAGCCCAACCGGTCCGCCGCCGATCACGACGAGGCGACGCGGCAGCGTCTCGAGGTCGAACACCGTGAGGTGGGTGAGGTATCCCGCGTCCTCGAGGCCGGGGATCGGCGGCACGGCCGGGCGGGCCCCGGTCGCGACCACCATGCGCGGCGCCTCCAGCCACCGCCCCGCCACGTCGATCCGGTCCCGCGCCGCGAACCGCGCGGCGCCGAACACCACCTCGACGCCCATTTTCCGGAACCGCTCCGTGTCGTCGGGACGCGCGGCGGCGGCCCGGGCCTGCCGCATGCGTTCCAGCACCGCCCCCGCATCGATTGCCGGTGCCTTCACCCGAAGACCGAGGGCCGCCGCACGATCGATGGTGTGTGCGGCCCGCCCACTGGCGATCAGTGCTTTGCTCGGTACGCAGCCGGTCCACAGGCAGTCGCCGCCGAGTACCTCCCGCTCCACGAGCGCCGCGCGGAGCCCCAGGTTGGCGGCGCCGGCCGCCGTCACGAGGCCGGCGGTTCCACCGCCGATCGCGATGATGTCGAAGCGCTCCATGGCCGATGGGAGAACGTTTGGGGGGGCGCGGGCGTTCCCCGCTCCGGGGATCCCGACGTAGAATCTACGTTACATCCCCGCCTCGTGGAGGCCGTCCATCATGCCACCGCCGTTTCGCGACAAGGTCGCCATCGTCACCGGCGCCTCCCGCGGGATCGGGCGCCGTATCGCGACGCAGCTCGCCAGGCAGGGCGCCAAGCTGGTACTCGCGGCGCGTTCCGCCGACGCCCTCGAGGCCGTCGCCCGTGCCTGCCGGGTGTCCGGCGGCGCCGCGGCCGCCGTGCCGACCGACGTCACCGATCCCACCGAATGCGAGCTGCTCGTCGCCAGAGCGGTGGGCGAGTACGGACGGTTGGACGCTCTCGTGAACAACGCGGGCGCCACGATGGCGTTCCGCTTCGAAGAGCTGCGCGACCTGTCGATCCCCCAGCGCCTCATGGCGGTGAATTACCTCGGGAGCGTGTTTTGCACTTACTACGCGCTCCCTCACCTGCGAGCGAGCCGCGGCCGCCTGGTGGGCGTCGCCAGCCTCACCGGCCGGGCCGGCGTGCCGCTCCGCAGCCTCTACGCCGCGAGCAAGCACGCGATGGCTGGCTTCTTCGACTCCCTGCGGATCGAGCTGGCCGACACCGGGGTCTCGGTGACGATGATCTATCCTGATTTCGTGGAGACGGAGGTGCGTGACCGCGCGCTCGGTCCCGACGGCCGGCCCGTCGGCATCCGGCCCCCGGCTGGCCGGCGGTTCATGGACGCCGCGACCTGCGCCCGCATCGTGGTCGACGCGGCCGGGAAGCGGCGCCGGGAGGTGATCGTGGGGACGCGAGGAAAGATCGGCCTGGTGCTGAAGACGTTCGCGCCGGGACTGGTCGATCGGATCGCGCGGCGGGCGATCGCGGACGTGACGATTGGGGAAACGAGACAAGGGACACGACAAACGTGACCGCCTACGGCACCACCGAGGTACGGCGCTTGCCGGCTTACGCCCGCCTCACCACAGAAGCATCACGCGCGCCCTCGCGCCGCCGAACGAGACGACCGTCCGCTCATCGATGTCGAACGCCGATCCCAGGAGGAGCCGGAACCGGCGCCCTTTGTGCCACCCGAAGTCGTAGCGCAGGCGGTACTGCCCACCGACGAGGTTCCCGGTGGCCGGCACCTGGCCGTCGCCGCGCGGGACGCGCGCGCGATGCCACACCAGCCCGCCGTCGACCAGGAAGCCGCCGGGGGCGCGATAGGTCACGACCGCCTGCGCGTTGAACGTGCGGAGCAGATAGTCCACGTCGTCCAGCGCGGGGTCCCCCCAGACCCGCCGCTCCGGCCGCCACGTGTGCCGCAGCCAGCTGTCGAACGTCCACCGCCGCGACAGGCGCGCCACGTAGAACACGCCCACCTGCGAGGTGCGCTCGCGCAGCGCGAAGGCGTCCACGCCGGCGCCCGCTGAAAGCGGCTCGCGGTCGGTCGCGGCGAAGACGGTGTTGGCGAAGCCTCCCAGTCGCATGCGCGGCGTCGCCGCCCATTCCACCAACCCGCCGACGTAGCTGAACCGCTCCCGCTGCCGCAGGCCGGCGGTCTCGATCCGGTCGTCGTATTGGAGGATGGTCGAGGGCCGGATGTACGCCCCGTACGCTTCCAGCCGGACGCGCTCGCTCAGCGGGACCTCCGCCATGGCGCGGAAACCGAGCGGTTGGCGTTCGTACTCCAGCGTGGAGTCCTTGGCGGCCTGGATGACCGCATCGAAGTTGAGATAGATCAGGTCGTTCGGTGCGTCGAGCGCGACGATCGCGAGGCTCGCGAGACCGCCGCGGGGGAGCTGCCAGTCGAGCCCCAGCTCGACGTCCGATCCCGGCTTGTCGGGATCGATGTGCCCGGCGGCGAACAGCGTCAGCGCCGACGACACCCTGCGGCTGAGCAGCAGCCGAATGGGAGAGCGCACGCCCTCGGGATTGGTGATCTGGTTGAACCGTACGCCGATCGCCCAATGATCGTCGATCGGCAGCTTCGCTTTGAATTCGGCCTCGGTAACCAGATCGGCCTTGCTGATGCTGCCTCCCTGCCACCGCGCCCCGTTGTCGCTCGCGTACCACTCGTACTCGTCGGACAGCCAGAACTGGTTGGTGAGACGATCGAGGTGATACTTGTCGTCAATGCGCTCGTCAAAGCGTTGTAGCGCGCCGCGCTCGCTGATTCGGCCGCCCGTGGCCCCCCGCCGGTCCATGATCGTGATCCACGCCTCCTCGGCCCAACCCCGCAGGCTGACGTGGAACGCGGAGTCGGCCTGCGCCTGCACCGCGCCGGGGAGCGCGATGAGAGCGGCCGGAACGAGCAGGAATGGGACCCGGGCGCCGGTCATGGCCGGGGAAGATAGCCCAGGAGACAGGTAAGAAGTAAGCAATGAGGAGTGAAGAGGTGGACGGGGCGAGTGGGGCTACCGCCGCGCGCGCAGGGAGCCGCACTCGCCCCGCTGAGCCCGGTTGTGGCCGACCGATTCCCCTACAGGCTCTGAGAAGGTGAGCGTTTAGGCTTCGCTCTCCTTCAGCGATCCGCTCCGTCCAATCCTGAACGCGGTGAGCACCGCGAGGCCGAAAAAAATGACGTCCATCAGCCCGAACGTCTGGGTGAAGCCGACGGCGGCGATCGAGGATCGGAAGATATCCGCGTTGACCGCGATTTTCTCCTTGAGCTGCGCGCGATACCCCTCGCGCTCATCGGTGGACATGGCGTCCCAGCGGATCACGGCCTCCGCCCAAACGTCGGTGGGGTAGTCGGCTTCCGCGGACGCCGTCGCGACGACGATGTCTTCCGGCCAGTTCACGGGCTTGCCCGATGCCTCGAACTCCGCCACGACTTCGTCGGCCAGATAGGACACGACGAACTCATCGTCGTCGAGGTCGTACATCGCCTGTGCAACGATCTCGTCGGCGTCCGGCAATACGAGTTGCACCATGGTGTATTTCCCGGCGACGACCGCCAGCACCGCGATCACCGCCGCGACCGCGCCCGCCGCTGGCGAGCCCTCGCCCTTGTTCCCGATGACGACGCCGAGGCCGACGAGCAGTCCCACGCCCCACGCAATCCACCCGATCTCCATGCCGGTGACCCTGGCGATCACCGCCCACGCGGCGGCGCCAATCCCTCCGGCGACGACTCCACCCGCGATCGCGCTCAGCTTCATCTTCGACTCCTGTCCGTGACCGAGCGGGCCCCGCGCCCGCCCCAGGCGAATCGAAGATGCGATCCGGCGGGCGGCTTGCTGTGCCGATCGTCACAAATCCCGGCCAGACAGGGTCAGGGCACCGGTCGGTCGGGCCGCGGGCGGAGAAGGAAGAGTCCGTCTCGCATGCTCGACACAGCGACGACCCCGCTCTCGAAGAACGGGTACGCGGTCCAGGCGCCGCCCGAGAATCCCGGCTCGTCGCGGTCCGGCACGGTGTCGAAGTACCCGATCTCGATGGGATGCGCCACGTCGGAGATGTCGAGCACGCGCATCCCCGCCAGGTAGTTGGCCTGGTACACCCGGTCGCCTTTGACGTAGAGGTTGTGGTCGGTGGCCTTCTGGGTGCTGCGGAACTCCGCCAGCAGCACGGGATCGTCGAGATCCGCGACGTCGAAGACGAGCGTGCGGGTGCCGTCGGTGAATCCCGTGAGCTCATCGGCCTCGTCGTCGAGGATGAAGTGTTGCTGGTCGTCCGTCAGCCACCCCTGGTGCACGTACGCGACGCCCGGATACGTGGCCTCGGAGAGGATCGCCGGGTTCGCCTTGTCGGTCACGTCGATGATGCTGAGCACCGTCTCGTTCGACGTGAAGCACAACTCCTTCTCGCGGTGCTCCTCGTCGGGCCCGCGGTACACGACGCACTGCGCGTCGTGCGTGCGGCCGGGCCATACGAGCCCCTTCGTGGGATCGTGGTGACAGCCGGCGAACGTCGGCGCGAGCGGATTCCGGATGTCGATCATGTGAAGCCCGCCGCCGCACGTCTCGCCCCCGCCACCACTTCCGACCGTGAACGCGAACCCCGTCTCCGTGTTGATGACCAGATTGTGAGCGCTGTGGAGGCGATCGTACACGGCGTCCGGCTCGAACGTGACCGGCGGCCCCACCACGCTGCGCAGCCGACGCAACGCGAACACCTGCATCCCGTGCTCGATGGCACCGTCGGCGACGACGAACGCGTGATCCGCGTACACCTTGATATCTCGTGCCCCGCTCGGCGGCGCCGGCAACTCGCCCACGTACACCGGGTCCGAGGGATCGGTGACGTCCACGAACGCGGTGCCGTCGGTGCGCCCTACCAGCGCGTACTCGCGGCCGGTCTCGCCGTCGGTCCACCCCCACATGTCGCTGACGCGCACCCCACGCCCGCCGCCGATCGCCGAGACCGGCAGGAACGCCAGGAGGTCGACGTTCTGGCACGCGAAATCGGACGAGCGGCCGTCCGCACACGGGACCTCGCCGCGCACCATGCGCCGGGAGTCGTCGTCTCCGCGCAGCTGGGCGGCCTCCGCCCACGCGCCGGCCTCACGCCGAAACACGACCGCCCCTCCCATCCCGTAGTCCTGGCTCGGCGCCCCGACGACCGCCACGCCCGGGCCCAGGGCGAGGGCCGCTGCGAACCCGTCGCGCGGACCGAAGCCGTCGCCCGCCATCTTGCCCGTCTCCAACCACCGGCCGTAGGGGTCACGCGACCACCCGTAGATCGCGCCGCGCCCGTCGTCTGCGCGGGGCGCGCCGATCAGGACCGCCGCGCCGCGCACCGCGATCGCACTGCCGAACCGACCCGCGGCCGAGTCCCGTGGGGCCAGGCGCTCCGTCCCAACCCATGTACCGGCCTGCGCCGTACGCGCGTAGGTGAACACCACGCCCGTCCGCCCTTCACCCGGGGCGCCCACGAGGATCGTTCCCGACACCACCGCGACCGCCGACCCGAAGCCCGCGTTCGCGCCGAGACTGTCCGGCGCGAGGCGCGCCGCCTGCTTCCAGGTACCGGACGCCGAATCGCGCGCGAAGACGTACGCGGCCCCGCCGCGCTCCGCCGCGCGGGGCGCGCCCACCACGACGAGATCACCGCTCATCGCCATGGAGGCGCCGAACCCCATACCGGGTGCGGCCTCGGCCGGCGCGAGGCGCGCCTCCTCCTCCCAGTCACGGGCAGCCGCGCCACCGCGGGTGCGGTACACGTACGCCGCCTCGTTGCGCCCATCCCCACCCCAGTTCGCCACGAGCGCCACACCACCGCCCAACGCCACGGTCCGCCGAACGGGCCCCTGGATCAACGCCTGGATGAGCGCGGCCGGCGTCTCGAACCGCGCGGGCGCACCGGCGCCGGCGAGTCCGTCGGGGACGAGGCGCGCGGCCTCCCGCCACACACCCGACGCGTCCCGCTCAAAGACGTACGCGGGGGCCGCGCTCTCGGGTCCGGCAGCCACGAGGAGCGTGGAGCCGTCGAGCGCCAGCGACGCGCCGAACCCATCGCCGCTGGGCTCCGCGGTTGCCTGGAGCCGGGCGGCGACCGTCCACGAGTTCCCGTCCGGCCGGTACACGTAGACCACGCCGGGGCCGCGAGCGGTCGCCGGCTGGCCGATCAGCACGTCGGTCTCGTCCACGGCCACCGCGCTTCCGAGCTGCTGCGCGTGGGCGGTGGGAACGGCGGCCAACAGCGCCAGCCAGACTCCTGCATGTCTCGAGGCGATCATGGAATGACGACCTCCGGGCGCGCGCCGGCGCGCCGGTTGGAAACGGACGGTGCGCTGTCTCTGGCTACACGTGATCCCAGAACAGGGCCCACGACGCCCCGGTGGCGGCCGACCGCGTGGCGACGTCGGGACACGCGGCGCGGACGCACGGATTGACCTGCGGCGCCGCCAGGTCGAGGCAATCGGCGAGCCGGCGCTTCACGTCCTCTCGGCGCCGGGCGCTCAACCAGCTCACCGGCACCGGATCGCCGGGACGCACGTATCCCGGAGCGCGGGTCTCGAGCCAGGTGGCCAGCAGGAACGGTCGGAACATCGGGATCTCGATTCGATAGGTGGAACATCGTCGCGCGGACGACGGCGAACAAGTCGCCCCGGGCCCCCGCACCCGCTCGATTCGACCCGCCAACGGCCCATCGGCGCGGGCGCCACCTTGCCCGGTCGACCCGCTCACCGCTAACGTGTGCGTTCGACCCATTCATGGAGACTCTCATGTCCTACCGAGGGTTGGCAGCCGTCTTCGCGCTCGGCCTCGCGGTTCCCGCCGCGACGCCCGGCGTGGAGGCCCAGGAGGCGAGTGCGCCGCTCGAGGTCGGCGCCGAGGCGCCCGACTTCGCCCTCCCCGGCGCGACGCGCCACGGCGTGCTGGCCGAACCCGTCCGGCTCAGCGATTACCGGGGGAAGACCGTCGTGCTGGCGTTCTTCTTCCGCGCGCGAACGCGTGGCTGAACGATTCAAATGCATGCGTACCGTGATCAGTACGCACAACTGTTCCACATGGGTCGCGGCGTCGTCTTGCTGGCCATCAGCGCCGATTCGATCGAGGAGTTGGCCGCGTGGGCGCGGGACGACGAGTTTCCGTTCCTCATGGCGAGCGACGCGGGAACCGAGGTGGCCCGGCAATACGGGGCGCTGGCCAGCCGGCCCGGCCTGACCAACCGCAACCTCTTCGTGGTGGGACCGGACGGGAGGATCGCCTACCGGGCGATACCGTTCCGGGAGGTCGATCCGACGGCGTACGCGGAGTTGGGCGAGGTCGTCGACCGCGTCACGCCGGCTATGGAGGAAGGAGAAGAGGGGGAGAACTGAGAACCACGGTTAGGAGTGAGGAGTGAGGAGTGGGCCCGGGTTAGGAAATTTCCGGAGCGCGTGGAGCCCCGTCATTCGCCCACCACCCGCGCCAGCGCGGCGGCGATCTCCTGATCGCCGCCGCTTCCCGTGTAGGCCACCCGCCCCTCCGCATCCAGGATCACCATGTAGGACGTCGTCGGCGCCATGAAGGCCCGTACGGCCCGGCCACGACCATCCCAGAGGACCGGGTAGGGCAACGGATGCCGCTCGAGATGTCGCCGGATGGAGCGCGGGGACTGGTTCACGCCGACCGCCACGACGACGAACGTCACCCGATCGCCGTAGCGCTCGTACGCCGCGTCGAGCCGCGGCTGGAGCGCCCGGCACAATGGACACCACGTGGCCCAGAACTCGAGCAGCATTGGCTTCCCGGCGTACTGTGCCAACTCCACCGGATTGCCCTCGAGATCCTCGAGCGCCACGAGCTCTGGGACGGTGCCGATGGGAAGGCCGACCTCCTGGGCACGTGCGACGGGAGCGGTGGCGCAGAGCAGGGCGAGGAAGACCATCAAGGCGGAGGCCCGTCGGCGCTGTCGCGCCCTAAAGGACTTCCTGCCGGTCGCCGGCGCGCCCGGGAGGGCGCCTATCAGTCGCAGGAACGTCATAGCACCATACCCATTTGCAGGAACGTCATAGCACCATACCCATCTGAATGAAGTAGTACTCCGCCACGCCGAGCATGATCACTCCCGCGGCCTTCTTGACCCACACGGTCCACCGTCCGGCCTTGGGCAGCGCGGCCGCCGTGCCCGCCGAGATGCCGACGGCCACCAGGACCGCGGTCATGCCGATCGAAAAAATGAATAAGTAGATGAAGCCCAGCACCGCGCTCTGCGTGGTGGCGACCCACGTGAGGACCACGGCAAAGGCGGGCGCGCCGCACGGCGCGGCCACGACGCCCGACGTGGCGCCCAGTGCCAGTGCCGCGGGATAGGATCCGCCGCGCATTCCCTCGGCCCAGCGCAGCAACCGTTGCGGGACGCGGACGGGAATCACGTCCAGCATGGCCAGCCCGAAGATCAAGAGGACATTGCCGATCGCGAAGCGCGCCCACGGGCTCGACGCCACGGTGCCGAAGAGCGAGCCCGTGAGCCCGGCCAGCATGCCCAGGAACGCGTATAGCAACGCGAGGCCGACGGCGTACGTGAGCGTGAGCGCGACGATCCGCCGCCGCGGCAGCCCCTCCGCCCCCGTGCCGGCGAGGAGCCCCACGGTGATCGGGATCATGGGGTAGACGCACGGCGTGAAGCTGGTGAGCAGCCCGGCACCGAACAGCGTGGCCGCGGCGAGCAGCGGGCTGTGCTGGAGCTGGTCGCTGAGACCTTGGAGCGCCACGATGGAGAGCAGCGGCATGGTCATGGGCAACAAGCTAGCGTGGCATCACGGTTCCCGGAGCAGCCGCCTTGCGTTGTGCGTCGGTCGGAGGTCGCACCGGGGCCGGCGGGTCGGGCGCCAGGGCCTTGGGCCCCAAAGACAACGCGCCCGCCGGATCTGGCCAGGCGCTCTGTGGTTGCGGTGCGGTTCGTTCCCTGGTTGCGTTCGGTCTTCCCGTCACCCTGCTTCCGTTCCGATCCCTCGCACGTGGCGGTTCAGGAACGCGAGTACCGCGCGCCACGCGGTGATCTGATTCTCCTTCTTCACGAAGCCGTGGCCTTCGTCCGGAAAGACGACGTACTCCACCACCCCGCCCCGGTCTCGGATCGCCTGCACGATCTCGTCTGACTCGACCTGGAGCACGCGGGGATCGTTGGCGCCCTGGAGCACCATGAGGGGACTGGCGATCCGGTCGGCATGAAACAGAGGCGAGATCCGGTGCAGCCGCTCGTGGTCCGTCGCCGGGTCTCCCATCTCGGCGTACAGCGCCTCCCGGAACGCCTCCCACCAGGGTGGAATGCTCTCGAGCGTGCGCACCCAGTTCGAGATACCGAAGAGGTCCACGCCGGCCGCGAACGCGTCCGGGCGGAACGTCACGCCGGCGAGCGTGAGATAGCCGCCATAGCTCCCGCCGAGGATGACGACTTTGCCGGTGTCGGCCCAGGGCTGGGTTGCGAGGTATCGCTTGGCCCACACGATGTCGTCCAGGTCGGCTTCGCCGTGCTTCCGGTCGTCCATGGCGAAGAAGGTCTTGCCGTAGCCCGACGACCCGCGGTTGTTCACAGCGAGGACGGCGTACCCGTGGTTCACCAGGAACTGGCGGGACGCGGCGTAGCCGAGGCGGGTTTGCCCGCCGGGCCCGCCGTGGATCCAGAGGATCGCGGGAACGCTCTGGCCCGACCCTGCGCCCGGCGGGACGTACTGGAGCGACGGGATCTCGACGCCGTCGTACGAGGCGTAGCGCACGACCGTGCCGTCCACCAGGTGGTCCGGGTCGATCGCGGGGTTCATGCTGTCGGTGAGGCGCCGCACCTCGCGGGTTTCCATGTCCAGCACGTAGAGGTTGCTCGGGGAGCGGTCGCCGTTCACGTAGAACGCCATGTAGCGCTCGCTGGGCGAGAACACTACCCCGGTGACGTCACCGTCGGGGATGGCCGGAAGCTCCACCGGCCGATTCGTGGCCGCCTCGTATATCCGGATCTCGGTCCGGGCGTCGTTGTTGATCCCGACCACGAGGTAGGTCCCTTGGCGGGAGAAGGCTGCGAACATCACGTCCCAGTCTGCTCGCTCCACCTCCGTGATCTCCCCGCTGGCGAGATCGCGCCGCACCAGGTACGCGAACTCACCGCCCTCATCGGTCACATAGTAGAGGTGCCGCGAGTCGCGCGAGAAGGTGGCGGGCTGGAAGTTGACGTTCCCGGTGTGCGGGGTGATGTGCGTGATCTCGCCGGTGCGATTGTCGCGCAGGTAGATGTCGCTGTTATTGGTGGTGATCGTCTTGACGAAGGCGATCCATTGCCCATCCGTGCTCACCGATCCGAGCAGGAGCCCGACGGTGTCCTGGAAGACGAGCTGCGGCTCGAGCGTGGCGGTCGGGGCCTCGAATACGTCGAAGAACCGCCGGTCCCGCTCGTTGGTCCCATAGAAGAACGAGCCGCGGTCGTGGGCCCAATCGAAAAACACCGCCTTGAGGCTGTCGCCGGGAGTGAGGTCCCGGACCGATCCGTCGGTCAGCCGCACGTACAGATGGTCGTTTTCGTCGCCTCCCCTGTCCTGGAGGTAGAGCAGTCTCCGGTCCTGCGGAAAGAATCCCACGGTGAAGATCGCGTCATCCGTCGAGTTCGTGACCTGCTGCATGGGGCCGCCGGCCACCGGCACCTCGTAGAGGTTGAAGACCCCCGTCTGATCGGTGTTCACCAGAATGGAGCGCTCATCCGGCGAGAACGACGCGCCGAAGATCGCCGTCGTCGCCATGAACTGCTCGATGGTGTACGTAGGCACGGCCTGCTGGGCGCGTAGGGGCAGCGCGGCCAACAAGGCCACCGGCAGGGTGACGGCGGTACGCATGGTACGGCTCCGTGAGCGTGTCAGTGTGGGGGAATCATCACGACGAAAGGTGGCGGAACGACGTACCGCACGCTAGGAGAGAGATGCCGGCGAGCAGGCGCCTTGGCAACCGGCGGCGACTCGTCAGGTTGCCTCGATCCACAATGACCGGGGTGGGTCTCGAACCCACGACCTACGGATTAAAAGTCCGTTGCTCTACCAGCTGAGCTACCCGGTCCACGCCGAAACTTGACCGTGCGCGACAGGCCAGACAAGACGGCAGTCAGGAGTGAGGAGTTTGCACGGCGCCGACTCCTTACTCCTCACTCCTCACTCCTTACTTTTAGGCCCATGGAGCTCACCCTCTTCAACGAATTCCACACCCGGCTGTTGCGCCCCTCCGATCTCCTCGCGCTCCAGGCGCTGTTCGAGCGCGCCGGCGACTACTTCGAGCTGGTCACCGGCCGGCCGCCGGCCCGCGACGAGGCGGAGCGAGCGTTCGTCGCCGGGCCGCCGCAGAAATCCGTGAACGACAAGCGCGTGATCGGCCTGTTCACCGACGCCGATGTGCTGGTGGGCGTGCTCGATGCGATCACGGACTGGCCGGAGCCCGGGTGCTGGTCGATGGGCGGCCTCATCCTCGATCCCGCGTTCCGCGGGCGCGGATTGGGGCGCGCGGTGCTCACGGCGTACGAGCGCTGGGCCGCCGACGAGGGGGCCGAACGGTTCCGCACCGCGGTGGTCGGACACCACGGTCGTGGCATCCGGTTTCTCGAACATGCCGGATACCGCCGCGTGCTCGGTGGTGAAACGGGCGTTCCCCGGACCGCCGTTTTCTTCGAAAAGGGCCGTTTCCCCCTGGGAAAAAGCTTGTCCTAGAGGGAGAAACCCTTACTTTGTGGGCGTGCAGAGGCTGGTTGTCACCACTTCACATCCTTCTTCGAGGTGACAATGGGAGCCAAACGCAGAACGAAGGCCGCGCGCAAACGCACCAAGAAGCGCACCGCCGCTCGGCGGCCGGCCAAGCGCCGCGCCGCCAAGCGCAAGCGGAGAGTCGCGCGCACCAAGGCGAGACGCACCGCCAGGAAGCCCGCGCGCCGGCGGAAGGCAACCCGCACAGCCAAGAAGCGAACCACGAGACGGAAAGGGGCGAAACGCAGAGTGGCCAAGAAAAAGGCGGCAACCAAGCGGGCCAAGCGGAAACCGAATCCGCAATTCATGAAGCCCGTCCAGCCCGACGCGATGCTCGCCGAGGTCGTCGGCAGCAAGCCGATCCCGCGGACCGAGATCACCAAGAAACTGTGGGCGTACATCAAGAAGAACGGCCTGCAGGACAAGGTGAACCGCCGCATGATCAACGCCGATGCGGCGCTCAAAGCGGTGTTCGGCGGCAAGACCAAGGTCAGCATGTTCGAGATGACCAAGCTCGTGAGCAAGCACGTGAAGTAGCGTTCGCAGTACCAGCCCTGCATTACCCGGGGGCCGGCGCGCTCGCCGGCCCCCAATCAGGGCGCCTCGATCCGGACCACCCGCTCCATTTCGATCCAACCACCCCGGCGCACCAGTGCGCGCCATGAGTGGCTAACTTACATCAAGCCAACAATTTACGATTGCTGTCGGCCCGCGGGGGATCGGGCATCGAGCTTGCCCCTTGGTTGGCGGACGTCGGCGGCTCGTGGTGGCGTTCTATCGTCCACCTTCGGCACGGCGACGATATCGGGCGCAGGGATACATTTCGCGGGGTCGGACGCGGGGCATGCGGCACCGCGCCTGCCGCGCGCAAGCCAAACGCGAAGGACACGACGATGCGATTCCGATTGCTGCCGTTGGCCGCCGCCCTGGCCGTGGCCGCCGCGTGCTCCGAAGGGACGGTCACGCTTGCCGGGAACCAGGGCGTCTCGGTCTCCACGCGGAGCGGCCGGACGGCCTCCGCTCCCGCGGGCGCCGCCGCGAGCGTGCTCGACGATACCCTCACCGCCGGCAACGACACTCTGATCATCACGTCCGCCGAGGTTGTCCTCCGGGAAATCGAGATCGACAGGGGTGACGACGGCGGGTGTAACGACGGCGGCGACGCATGCGAGGAAATCGAGTTCGGCCCGATCCTGCTCGACCTTCCCCTCGAGCCCGGTGCCGAGCGGTTCGTCACTGTCGAGTTGCCCGCCGGGACCTACACGGAGGTGGAGTTCGAGGTGCACAAGCCGGACGACGACGACCCGGCCGACATCGACTTCCTCCAGCAGCACCCGGACTTCGCGGACATCAGCATCCGGGTCCAGGGGGTGTTCATCCAGGGAGCGACCAGCACCCCGTTCGTCTACGAGACCGACCTCAACGTAGATCAGGAGCTCGAGCTCAGCCCCCCGCTGGTCATCACGGCGGAGACCGCGACCAACGTCACGATCTTCGTAAACCTCGACGTCTGGTTCCGGGGTGCGGGTGGCGCGCTGGTGGATCCCGCCAGCGCCAATGACGGGGGGCCCAACGAGAACCTCGTGCGCGACAACATCATCGACTCGTTCCGGGCGTTCGAGGACCGGGACGAGGACGGGGACGATGAGGACTGACCCTCTGACCTCCAAGCCCCATCTCGCGGTCGTGGAGCTGTCGGAGTCGTTCCGTAGTGCCTGGGCGGACCTCGCCGGAGAGCTCCAGCTAGAGCTGGTGGACCTGGCGCCGGACGGTGCCCCGTCGCCGAATACGGTGGCGGTGCTGCTGGCGGCCGGCGGGGAGGAGGATCGGGCGCTCGACCTGCTGAGCGCGATGAGCCGCGCCGACGGCACGCCGCTCTACCTGGTGGGCGCCCAGCCGAGCCACCGGTTCGCCGTGGAGGCGCTGCGGCGCGGCGCCACGGATTACTTCGCGCTGCCCGACGACCTGGACCTCTTGCGGCGCACCCTCTCCTCCCGCGCGGACGTAGCCCGGAAACGGCCCCGCGGGCGCACGCCGGAGGCCGGCGACCCCTTTCACGAGCTGCTGGGTGAGAGCGCCGCGCTCCAGGCGACGCTCGAGCAGGCGAGGCGCGTCGTGCACCATGGCAGCGTGACCGTGCTCGTAGAGGGCGAGACGGGCACGGGCAAGGAGCTGCTCGCGCGGGCGCTCCATGAGGGGAGCCCGCGCCGGAGCGGACCGTTCGTGGCGGTCAACTGCGCGGCGATTCCCTCGGAGCTGATGGAGAGCGAGCTGTTCGGCCACGAGCGCGGTGCATTCACCGACGCGCACGCCACCAAACCCGGCCTGTTCGAGGAGGCCGACGGCGGCACGCTGTTTCTAGACGAGATCGGCCACCTGCCGCTCCCGCTCCAAGGGAAGCTGCTCCGGGTGCTCGAGGAGGGCCGGGTGCGGCGCGTCGGCGCCACCCGCAGTCGCGACGTCGACGTGCGCATCGTCGCGGCCACCCACGTCGATATGATCGATGCGGTCGCGCGGGGCGCGTTTCGGGAGGACCTCTTCTACCGTATCAACGTCGTGACGCTCACCCTGCCACCGGTGCGGGAGCGGGGCAACGACGTGATGCTGCTCGCCGAGTCGTTCGCGCGGTCGCTGGCCGCCCGCTATGGGCTTCCGATACCGGCGCTCACCGCGGAAGTGCGCAGCGCCCTCCAAGGGCAGGCGTGGCCCGGCAACGTGCGCGAGTTGCGGCACGCGATCGAGCGCGCGTTGCTGCTCTCCGAGCCCGGCACGCTCGATCCCGCCCACCTCGCAGCAAAGCGTGCCCGTACCCCTGAAGCGGCGAGCGGTGGGATTCCCTTCCCCGCCACGCTCGACGAGGTCGTAGCCGCGGCGGCGCGCAATGCGCTCGAGCGGCACGAGGGTAACAAGTCCGCGGCGGCGCGCTCGCTCGGCATCTCTCGCGCGCGGCTCCAGCGCCTGCTCGAGCGGGGGAGCGACTGAGATGGCTCCCGTGAACCGGTCCGTGCTGCGCGACGACCCGCTGCGTGAGGCCCGCCTGGCGATGCAGGCGAGCAACTTCCGGGAGGCCTGGGACGCCTTGCAACGGGCGCCCGACGAGGCACGCCAGACACCCGAATGGTTGCTCCTGGCGGCGGTGACAAACTTCCGGTTGGGTCATTTCGCACGATGCCGCAGCGTTGCCCTGCAGGCGCGTGACGGTTTCCGGGCCCGAGGCGACGCGGACGGGGAGATGCGGACCGACAACGCGGCGGCCGCGGGCGCCCTCGCCCTCGGCGACCTCACTGAGGCCCGTCAGGGGTTCGAGCGCGCACTGGCCCTGTCGAAGCACCTGCGGGACGGGTTCATGACCGCGCGCTGCGCGAACAACCTAGGGATCGTGGCCTACTACGACGCGCAGTACGACCGGGCACTGAGCTGCTACCGCTTGGCCGCCGCGACGTTCGAGAGCCTCGGCTCATATGACGAGTTGGCGTTCAACTGGCTCAACAGCGCCCAGGCGTGGCGCGAATGGGAGTGGCTGGACGAATCGCGCGACGCGTCCGACCGTGCGGTGGCGGCGGCGGAGCGCTCCGCGGATCCACGCGTGCTCGGGCAGGCCCTCGCCACCCGCGCGGAAACGCTGATCGCCCTCGGCGACCTCGAGCTCGCGCGGGCGCAGGCGGAGCGCGCCCTCGAGCTTGCTCGTCGCTACGACGACCCTCTCGCCGAGGCCGATGCGCTGCGTATCCTGTCAATCACAGCGCGCACCTCGGGCAACCTGCCGGCCGCGCTGGAGGTCGCCCGCCAAGGCCTGGACATCGTCCAGGGCATTCGGCACGCCTGGACCCAAGCGGAGGTGCAGCGGGATCTGGGGGAGGTGCACGTCGCGCTGGGACGGCGTGACGAGGCCAGGGCGGCGTTCCTCGCCGCCGCCGAGAACTTCGAGCGGCTCGGCTCGGTCAGCCGGGCCGAGGCGATGCGGGAACGGGCCGCCGCGCTCGGCGGCGGCTCAGAGTAGCCGGGGCTGGAGGACGGGCGTGAACGAGCGGCGGTGATGTGGGGTGGGACCGTCGTGATCGAGGATGTCGAGGTGGTCGCGGGTCCCGTAGCCCTTGTTGGCGTCCCAATGGAACGCCGGGTAGTGCATCGCCAGCCTCTCCATCAGCCGGTCGCGCACGCATTTCGCCAGGATCGACGCCGCGGCGATCGATGCGCACCTCCCGTCGCCCTGCAGCAGCGCCTCGTGCTCGGCCAGCAGCTCGGGGAGCGGCGGGCCGTCGATGAGGATGTAGTCGGGACGGACGTGCAGGCGCGCCAGGGCGCGCCGCATCGCCAACGCGCTGGCCCGGCGGATGTTGATCCGGTCGATCTCCCGGACGGACGCGGCGCCTACGCCCCAACTCAGGGCACGGTGCCGAATGACGACGGCGGCCCGCTCGCGCTGGGCCGCCGTCAACGTCTTCGAATCCCTGAGACCCACCGGAGCGCGACGCCCCGGCGAGAGAATGACGGCCGCGGCCACCACTGGCCCGGCCAGCGGCCCCCGGCCCACTTCGTCGAGGCCCGCCACGTGCAGGAGACCGCTCGCCCAGAGCGCGCGCTCGCGCCGCAGCGTCGGTCGTCGCACGGCGTCAGACTTCTTGCCGCTCCCGGATCCGCGTGGCTTTGCCCACGAGATTCCGCAGGTAGTACAGCTTGGCGCGGCGCACTCGGCCCCGCCGCACCACGTCGATCTCCGCGATACTCGGGGAATGGAGCGGGAAGATCCGCTCGACGCCGACCCCCGCCGAGATCTTCCGGACCGTGAACGTCTCGCTGATCCCGCCACCCCGACGCCCTATGCAGACGCCCTCGAACACCTGATTCCGCTCTTTGTCCCCTTCCCGCACCCGCACGGACACCCGGATCGTGTCGCCCGGGCGGAACTCTGGGAGGTCGTTGCGCAGCCCCTCCCGCTGAATCTCGGCCAGTTTATCCATGGCTCTCTTCCTTGGTCAGTCGGTCCCGTGGGACCCGTGCTCCGCGATGTAGCGCGCCCACAGATCGGGGCGCCGCTCCCGCGTCAATGCCTCCGCCCTATCGCGGCGCCACTCTTCGACCTTCGCGTGATCACCCTGCAACAATACGTCCGGAACCCGATGCCCGCGATACTCCGCCGGCCGCGTGTAGGCCGGCGGGCTCAGCAACCCGTCGTAGAACGAATCACCGGACGCCGACTCGTGGTCGCCCAACGCCCCCGGGAGCAGCCGCACCACCGCGTCGATCACGCACAGTGCCCCGAACTCGCCGCCCGAGAGCACGAAATCCCCGACGGACACCTCCTCCACGCCCGGCCGCTCCGCCACCCTGGCGTCGACGTCCTTGTAATGCCCGCACAACAGCGTCAGCTCCTCCGCCAGGCTGTACCGCACGGCCGCGGCATGGCGGAATGGAGCGCCGCGCGCCGACAGCAGCACCACCGGAGGGCGCGCCGCGAGGTCGTCGAGCGCCTCGAAAAACGGCTCCGGCTTGAGTACCATCCCCGCCCCACCCCCGTACGGGTAGTCGTCCACCGTGCGGTGCCGGTCGTGGGTGTAATCGCGCAGACCCACGACCCGGTACGACACGAGCCCGCGTTCCGCCGCGCGCCCCGGAATGCTCGTCCTGAGCGGCTCGCGAAACAGCTCCGGGAAAAGGGTGATGACGTTGATGCGGAGCATGGCGGCGGCCCTCGACCGTCACTGCCGCTTCTGCCGCCTCTGCCGCTCCTGCCGCTCCGCGTCGGCGGCAGGGGCGGCAGGGGCGGCAGACGCGGCGGGATGCGACTCACAATTCCAACAGCCCTTCCGGCGGCTCGATTTCCACGCGCCGCGCGTCCCGATCCACCCGTCGAACGATCGACCGGCGGAACGGCACCAGCACCTCCCGGCCGTCCACGTCGAGCGCGAGCAGGTTGCCCCCCGGCACGTCCAGCAGCTCCCGCACCACCCCCACCACCTCCCCGTGCATCACGGCCGCCATGCCCGGCAGCTCATGCACGTACGCCTCGTTGCCGTCGGGCGTCCGAAGCCGCTCCTCGGGAACGCCGAGCAGCGTGCCGCTCCACGCTTCGAGCGCCGATCGCTCGTCGATCTCCCTGAACTTGAGCAGCCACTGCCGGTGGTACGGCCGGCTCCGCTCGATCACGAGCGGCGGGGCCACGGGGCGGCCGCCGTCGTCGACCGGCGTCACCGTGCCGCCAGCCGCGAGCACCCGTTCCGGCTCGTCGGTCAGCACCCAGCAGACCGCTTCGCCTTTCAGGCCGTGAGGCTTGCGGAAGCGCGCGACCGCGAGGAAGGCGCCTCCCACGGCGACCTCACCCGGCCGGCTGCGTCTTGAACACACCCGCCTTCTTGAGCAGGGAGCGCGCCGTGTCGGTGGGGAGCGCCCCCTTCTCGAGCCATGCGCGGGCCTGCTCGACATTCACGTCGATGACGGGCGGGTCCGTCCGCGGGTTGTAAAACCCAATAGTCGCCACCGCGCTGCCGTCGCGGGCCTTCTCGGCCTCGGCAACCACAATGCGGAACATCGCCTGCCCTTTGCGGCCGACGCGGCGCAACCGGATTCGTGTGGCCATGTGTCGTCTACATCCTGGATGTTGCGGCCCTCTTCTGCCGCTCTGCGGCAGCGAAAGCTCGGTTTAGAGCTTCATGCCAAACTTCCCCACGCCCTTCATCATTTTCCGCATCTGATCGAACTGCTTGATCAGCTGATTCACCTCTTGCACCGGCCGGCCCGCGCCGCGGGCGATCCGGGCGCGGCGCGACCCGTTGAGGACCGCGGGACGGCGGCGCTCCTCGGGGGTCATCGACAGGACGATGGCCTCGACGTGCTTCAGGCGCTTGGGGTCTGTGTTGGCCTGTTTCAGCGCCTTCGCGTTCACCCCCGGCAACATCCCAAGGAGGCCCTCGATGGGTCCCATGCGCTGAAGCTGGCGCATGGCCACGAGGAAGTCTTCCAGGTCCATCCCCTTCTTGGACGTCGCCCTCTTGGCGAGCTTGTCGGCCTCGTCCGCTTCGACCGCCTGCTGCGCCCGCTCCACCAGCCCCACGACGTCGCCCTGCTGAAGGATCCGGCCGGCCATGCGGGTCGGATCGAACGGCTCGAGGGCGTCCAGGCGCTCGCCCACGCCCACAAACTTGATGGGGGCTCCGGTGACACCGTGGATCGAGAGCGCCGCGCCTCCGCGCGCGTCGCCGTCCAGCTTCGTGAGCACGACCCCCGTGATCGCCAGGCGCTCGTGGAACCCCTGCGCGATGCGTACCGCGTCCTGCCCGGTCATGGCATCGGCGACCAAGAGGATCTCGTGCGGCCCCACGGCGTCCCGCACCCTGGCCAGCTCGGCCATCATCTCGTCGTCGATCTGGAGACGGCCCGCCGTGTCGACCAGCACGGTGCGCGCCCGGGCGTGCCCTGCGGCGTCCACTCCCGCGCGCACCAGCGCGGCGACGTCCACGCCCGGCGGCGCGTCGCGCGGCGTGAACACCGTGATCCCCGCCCGCTTCCCCAGCTGCTCCAGCTGTTCCACCGCGGCCGGCCGGTAGACGTCCGCGGCCACGAGGAACGGCGCTTTGTGCTCGCGCCCCAGCCGCTGGGCGAGCTTCACGGCCGTCGTCGTCTTGCCCGAACCCTGGAGCCCCACGAGCAGGATCACCGTGGGCGGCACCGAGGCGAAGCGGAGCGGCTCCTGCTTCTCGCCCAGGAGCCGCACTAGCTCGTCGAACACGATCTTGACGAGCTGCTGTCCGGGGTTGACGGACTTGATCGCCGGGAGTCCGACGGCCCGCTCCCGCACCCGCTCCATGAAGGTGCGTGTCAACTCGAAGCTCACGTCGGCCTCGAGCAGCACGCGCCGGATCTCGCGGAGCCCTTCCTGGACGGCGTCCTCGGTGAGGACGCCGCGGCCCGTGAGGCTCCGGAGGACTTCGGTCAGCCGGGTGGAAAGGGACTCGAACATAGAGCCCCGAAATGTAGACGCGCGAAGGGTTTCGCGCTACGGACTCTGGCGGGCCACCTCCAGGCCCGTGGTGTCGATCTCGACCAGCTCGCCCTCCGAGCGGGCCACGAACGTGGCCGCCGAGAGGTCGCCGGTGATGTTGACCGAGGTCCGCAGCATGTCCAGAATCCGGTCCACACCTAGGATCAGCGCGATCCCGGTCTCCGGCACGTTGGCCTGCCGCAGGACCAGGGCGAGGGTGATGATCCCGGCGCTCGGTACACCGGCGGCGCCGATCGAGGCGAGCGTAGCGGTGAGCACGACGGTGAGCTGGGCGGTCCAGTGCAGATCGATGCCGAAGACCTGCGCGATGAACATCACCGCGACGCCCTGGTAGAGCCCGGTGCCATCCATGTTCACCGTGGCGCCGAGCGGGAGGACGAATCCCGCCACGCGTTTGGAGACGCCGAGCTCCTTTTCGGCTACCGCGATGGTGACGGGAAGGGTAGCGTTCGAGCTCGAGGTCGAAAACCCGAGGATCTGCGCCTCGCGGATGCGGCGGTAGAAATAGAGGGGATTCACCTTCGCGAGAAACCGCACCAGGAGGCCGTACGTACCCAGGGCATGAATGACGAGCCCCAGCACGACCGTGAGACTGTAGATCGCGAGACTCTTCAGGATGTCGAAGCCGAAGCGGGCCGTGACGGCGGCGATCAGGGCGAACACCGCGTACGGGGCCAGCTTCATGATCCACCCGATGATGGTCATCGACACTTCGTTGATGGCGTCGAAGAAGCCCACCAGCGCCCGCTTGCGCGTGTCGTCGAGCAACGACGCCGCCGCGCCGAACAGCAGGGTGAAGATGATGAGCGGCAGCATGTCGCCCGTGGCCGCCGACTCGATGGGATTGCGGGAGATCATCGAGAGGAGCATTTCCGTGATGCCCGGCGCCTGGTCGGCCAGCTCGATGCGCCCCGCCGCCTCTCCGCCGTACGCCGCCAACAGCGCGTTCTTCGACTCCTCCGCGATGCGGCTGCCGGGCTTGATGATATTCGAGAGCACGATGCCGATCGACACCGCGATCGCGGTCGTGAACAGGTAGTAGCCGACGGTCTTGCCGCCGATCCGCCCCAAGGTCCGGAGATCTCCCAGGCTCGCTGCGCCGACGATGAGGCTCGCGACCACCAGCGGGATGACGATCATCGTGATGGCGCGAATGAACGCGGTGCCGATGGGCTCGAGCCGCCGCACCAGATCCACGCCGGCCGTCGAGCCGGTCTGTGCGGCCACGAGGTTCACTCCGACGCCGACCGCCGCGCCGGCCACGAGTCCGATGGAGATCTTGGTGTATAGTTTCATGCTCTACCCAAAGGTGCCTCGGCAACCCGCGCCCCAACCGTGGGACATCTGCTGATGGCCGATGGTTCCCTCGTCAATGCCCTGGTCACGATCGCGTTCGGCGCCCTCGCCGGAGGCATCACCAACGCGGTGGCCATCTGGATGCTGTTCCACCCCTACGAGCCCCGGGGGCCCGGCCCGCTGAGACTGCAGGGCGCGATCCCGAAAAACAAGGCCCGGCTCGCCAAGACGATCGGCCGCACCGTGGGGCAACGCTTGCTCACCGCCGACGATCTGGCCGCGCAGCTCGCCGCACCGGGCGTGCGCGAGGCATTCGACAAGGCGGTGCGTGGCTTCGTCTCGCACGTGCTCGAGACCGAGCGCGGCCCGTTGCGCGACGAGCTGCCTCCGGGCCTCCTGCGCGAGGTCGAGGGCGCGCTCGATTCCGCGACCGCGACCGTCGTCGAGCGCCTCGACGAGTACGTTCGCAGCGAGGGGTTCCGCCACGCGGTCGGCCGTTTCCTGGAGCGGGCGGGGAGCGAACTCGCCGACCGCCCCATGGCCGACGTGCTCACCGCAGCGCGGCGCGAGGCGATCCGGGAGCGCGTCGAGGGCTGGGTGGCCGAGGCGACGGCGAGCGAGGGGTTGGAGCGGACCATCGCCGACTGGTTGGACCGCCGCATCGCGCAGTTCGCGGACGACCGCACCCCCCTCCTGGAGCGGCTTCCCCCCGGCCTGGTCGCCGCGGTCGAGAAGGAGGTCGCGGATTACCTCCCGCTGGCGCTGGACCGGCTGACGGCCACCCTGGCCGACCCGACCGCGCGGGAGCGCCTCCAGCGCACGCTGCACGGGTTGTTCCAGCGGTTCGTCCGTGACCTCTTGCTGCACGAGCGCATCGTGGCGCGGCTCGTGGTGACCGAGCGCACGGTGGCGCGGCTGCTCGAGAACTTCGAGCGGGAGGGCGCGGAGCACGTCGCCCGCCTGCTCGACGAGCCGGCGATGCGTTCCCAGGTCGCCCGCAGCATCAACGGAGCCGTCGTGAGCTTCCTCCGCCGGCCGCTCGCCGAACACCTCGAGCGGCTCGGTCCGGAGCGGGTGCGGGGACTTCGCGATACGGCCGTCAGCCATATCGCCGCGGTGGTGCGGGATCCCGCGAGCCGGGAGTACGCGCTGGCGCACGTGGACCGCGCCCTGACGTCCGCCGAGCAGCGCACTTGGGGGGACCTGCTGCGTCACGTCCCCGCGGAGCGGGCCGCCGATTGGGTGGCGGACGCGGCCCGCACGCCCCAGTTGCGCGGGTGGGTGGCGGAAGGAGCGCAGAGCGGATTGCGCGGTCTGCTCGACCGCCGCATCGGCCGCCCGGCCGACTGGCTCCCGCCCGACGCGACGGACCGCATCGCGGCGCAACTCTCGCCCGTGTTGTGGCGTTGGATCGAACGCCAGCTCCCGGAGCTGGTGGCGCAGGTCGACGTGCAGACGATGGTGGAGGAAAAGGTGATGAGCTTCTCGCTGGAGCGCATCGAGGAGATCGTGCGCGCCACGTCGCAGCGGGAGCTCAACCTGATCGTGCGGCTCGGGTACGTGCTCGGCGCGATGGTGGGCGGACTGGCGTACGTGGTGTCGCTGGCGTTGGGGTGAGTTGGCGTATGGCTTATGGGAAATGGCATATGGCGCATGAACGGACTACTGGGTAGCTGCCACATGCCATACGCTATTCGCCATGTGCCATTCGTCATCCGCTACTGCACTGCAACTCGCGGAATCTCCCCCCAACGCTCCCATCCTTCCGGCGCCACCACCACCGACACCGCGGGGAGCGCCCCCACCGTGGTCCGCTCCACCACGATTCGCCGGGGCGGGGCGACGGTCCACCGGTCTCGCAAGATGGCGGCGAAGCGGTCGGCCGCCGCGGCCGTGTCCCACACCGTCCACCAGATGAGGGCATGTCCATCGGGGGCCGCCACCACGGCGTACCGGTCGCCGCCCCATCCGTGCGCCGATCGGGAAGCCACCGAGTCGCTGCCGGTGAGCGTGGTGAGCAGAATCCGCGTCTCGAACTCGCCGAGCCCGTCCTCATAGACCGCTTCCGGGAGCCGAAAGGCGAGGGCGACGGGCGCATCGCCGCGCCCGTACCGCTCCGGATGAAGCACTTGCTCGGTCGAGATCGGCAGACGCTCACCGAACGGCACGGTGTCCGGGTATTCCCGCATGAACCACGAGACGAACTGCCCGCCGGCCAGGTAGGGGAAGACCAGGCCTTCCCGGATCACCAACGGTGCCCTGTTGAAGACCGGCATCTGTTTGTGTTGCTCCCGCACGGCCCGCCAGTAGTCGCCCCACGAGCCCTCGGCGAGCTGGGCCCCAAGGCTCGGCGCCACGACGAGGAAGGAGGCCACGGTCGCCTGGCCTTCGAGGACCGCTTGCGCGGCCATGCGGCGGTCGTTCTGCCGCTGGAGCGACAGGAGCGAGTCGAGCGCCAGGTACTGATCCTGCAACGCATGCACCAGCTCGTGCGCCAGCGTGAATCGCAACGTGGTCTCGTCGGCACCACGAACCACGTAGAGTGCCGCGGAATCTGGATCGTAGTAGCCCACTACCTGCTCCAGGTAGAGATCGAGGAGCAGCGCGCGCATGTCGAGCGTGTCGGGGATCATGCCAAACAGCCGGTATGCGAGCACCAGCCGTTCCAGCTCGTCGGGCGGCAGCTCGTCGTCGAGCTTGTGGATGAGGTACGAGCGGACCTCGTCCTCCGACCGGACGGCAATGCCCGGCTCCGTCCGGAACGAAAGGCCCACCGCGCGCTCCACCTTCGGAGCGATCTCACGCACCAGCTCGCGCACGCGGTCGTCATCGGGCGTGAGATCCTGCGACGCGCCCGCACACCCCGCGACACCGCAGGCGAGCGCGGCGGTCATCCAGCTAGTCCGCAACGTCGATCCCCTGGTCGGAAGGCAGGAGGAAACCTAACCAGGGGTTGTGGGAAGTAAGAAGTGAGAAGTGAGAAGTAAGAAGGCCCTCCCCCCCGTCGCTCGAGGTAGCGCGACGGGGGGGAGGGGCCGTCTTACTCCTTACTTCTCACTTCTTACTGCAGCACTTCTCACTTCTCACTGCAGTTTGCGCAGCGTCACGTTGCCGTTGACCGTCTGGAAGCGGAGATCGCGGCCGCCGTCGCCGATGGTACCGCGCATGTTGCGTGCCGAGAACCGGCCCTGGACGGTGAGGGGAAAGTCGGTCTCGATGCTCCCGTTCACCGTGCTGGCCCGGACATCGGCGTTGATCCCGTCGGGCACGTCGAGGGTAATGCTGCCGTTCACCGTCTGGAACTCGAGGCCGCCGGTCCAGTCGGCGCGGCCGATGGAGGCGCGGATGGAGCCGTTGACGGTCGTCGCCTCCGCGAACCCGTCCGTGCTCACGACGATCGAGCCGTTCACGGTGGTCGCGAACACGTCCGACGCGAGCCGGTCGGCGTCCACGTCCCCGTTCACGCTGTTCCCGCTGAACTTGACCCCGCGGGGCACGCGCACGGTGAAATGCACCTTCGTATCGTTGTCGTTGGTGTTCATGTGCCCGCCGCCGGGCCGGCACTCGTTAGGCCGGTCGCCGCGGCTGGGGTACACCGCGCAGATCGTGACCCCCTCGCCGTGCTCCACCACCTCGATGTCGACGTCCTCGGCGTATCCTCGCCGCCCCTCACGTTTCACGGCGGTGACCTCGACCTCGTTGCCCGCAGCGGCCGTCGCCCGCACCTCACCGTTCACCCCGCGGACCTCGATCGTCTGCCCCGGTTCGAGGCGGCCCGTCCAGCGGAAGTCCTGCTGCTCGCGGGCAGGGACCGGCGCCGCGCGGTCGGCGCGGTCCGAGGTCACCGCCGTCCAACCGATCATGCCGACGACCGCCAGAATGGGGAAAGTGCGCATGTGCGTCGCTCCTGATTGCAGATTTCAGATGGCAGACTTCGAATGCAAGATTGCAGATCGCAAATCGTCAATCTGCGATCGACAATCGGTCGCTATCGACCTCCCGGTCTCACCAGCCGGATCGTGCCCCCGAACGACTCGAGCTCCACGTGGGCGCTCCCGCTCCCAATAGTGAAGCTGAACCGCTTGCTTTGGGTTCGCGTCAGGGTAACCGGGAAGTCCGACTCGAAATCGCCGTTGAACGTCGAGACGGAGACGGTCGCGTTGGCGTCCCGTGGCACGGTAACCACCACGTCGCCGTTGTGCGTGTTGAACCAGTACCGGCCGTTGTCTTGGATGGTGCCGTCGTAGACGATCTCGCCGTTGACGGTGCCCGCCTCCACCGACGGAGACGTGATCCGCTCCAGACGGATCTCCCCGTTCACGGTCTCCGCCCGAACGTCCCCCACGGCATCGATCACCGTGACCTCGCCGTTCACCGACTGCGCGTCGACGCGGCCACGGGCGCCGGCGATCTCGACGTCCCCCTGCACCGAGTGGACGGTGATGAACCGGCTCCCACCCACGACGCGCACATCGCCCTGCACCGTTTCCGCCTTGACGGTCCCCCGCACACCCTCCACGTCGATATCCATGTACGTACCGCCCAGCTCCACGTCCATCGTCGCGGGAATCGTGATGTTGTAGTCCACCTGCCGAGGCGCCCCCATCCGCGACTTGGCCTCGATCTTCACGTAGCTGCCGCGCGCCGTGATCTCGATGCGGTCCCGACTGGAATGATCGGCCACCACGCGCATCTCGTTCCGGTTCCACGTCCGGACCACCACCTCGCCACCCAGACCCGAGACCTGTAACCGGGCGTCCGGCCGCACCGGAATCACCGTGTCGGTCTGCTGGACCAGGGCGAGCCCGAACAGGGCTCCCGCCATCATCGTTAGCATGTTCTCCTCGATCCGCTTCCTGCGTCCCCTGCCGCTACTGCCGCCTCTGCCGCTGCTGCCATCCCGGCCGCGCAGTGGCGGCAGAAGCGGCAGAAGCGGCAGGGGGCACCAAAGGTGTGCATCCCTTTCAGCTCACCTGACTCACGAGTGCCGCGGCGCGGCTCAACACCTGGATCTTGCGCCGCAGGGTCCCGGCCAGGTGCTCGTTCAGGTACGGGCTCGCCGGGTCCGCCGCCAGGGCGGCCTCGGCGTCGACGATTGCCTGGTCGATCGCCGCCAGGCTCCGCTCCAGCGCGTCCACCGTGGTGGACTCGAGCTGGTCGCGATGGTCGCTCAAAACCGCCTCGAGCTGCGCGATGGTTGCGTCATAATCAGCCGCCGCCACCACCACCCGCACCTCCGGTGCCGAGCCTTCCACCGGGCCGACCACGGCGCCCGGAGGCCCGGAGGCTGGCTGTGGACTCCGCCCCGCCAGCCACACCGCGCTCCCCGAGATCGCGGCCAACGCGACACCCGCTGCCAGGAGCTGCGGGACCGAGAAGCTCACTCGCCGCGCGGGCCGCCGGGCGTGCAGGTCGATCGCTCCGGACGCGCCGCGCGCCGCCCCGATACGGCCGGCGATCCCGGGCCACAGATTCGCGGCCGGGGGACGCTCGTCGAGACCGCCGGCGCGCGTCACCACCAGCTGCAACTCCTCGAGGATGCGGGGACACTCGCCGCACACCACGAGGTGCGCCTCGAGGACCGCACGCTCTTCCGGCGCCAGCTCATCGTCGAGGTATTCCGACAGCCTATTGATCCACGGGTCCGTCATCGTCGCTCCGTCAAGCCAATTGTCGTCTCAGACTCATGCGGGCCCGGTGCAACTGCGCTTTCGACGTACCGGGCGCCACGCCCAACAGCTCCGCGATCTCGTGATGCTTGAAACCCTCGATATCATGGAGCACGAAGACCTCGCGCGCACCGGGCGGCAGCCGGCCAATTGCCGTCTCGAAATCCATCGCCAGCTCCGGCGTCTTCCGCCGTGAGGCGGCCCGCTCGAGCGGCGCGTCGCCTACAAACCGCTCGCCCATCCGCCCCCGCGTCGCGCGCCGCCCGAGCATTACGTTGATCGCGAGCCGGTGCAGCCATGTGCCGAACGCGGACTCACCACGGAACGTCCCGAGCTTCTCCCAGACACGCACGAACACGTCCTGCGTGCCTTCGTCCGCGTCTTCCGGTCCGAGCATCCGCCGCGCCAAGCTGTGGATCCGCGCGATGTGCCCGTGGTACAGCCGCTCGAACGCGTGCACGTCGCCGCTCGCGGCCAACGCCGCATCCACCGCATCGGTGTCCGCGCGCGCCTCCGGGTCGCTAGTCAGAACGGCCACCCCGAAAACCGATCCTCTCCATGGCACACGGTTGGATAGGTCTAGATGTGAAACGGTTTACGGAGGACGGCAGGCAGTCGGCAGTCGGCAGTCGGCACGAACGGGGGCCCGTACGGCTGATACGCAATCGCCCGAGCCCGCTGCTTTCTTAGCACGTTTGGCTCCACTCCCCACTCCTTACGTACTTCACGTTACTTCTCAGAGCTTGTGAAGTAATCGGCGTCGGCCCCAGCAGCGGAGTGGGTGGGGGCTCCCTCTGCGCGCTACGGGAGCCCCCACCCACTCCGCCCGCAACCGCAGGCGCCCCACTCCTCACTTCTTTGGCTTCATCACTCCTCACTCCCGACTCCTTACTTCTTACTTCTTACTTCTTACTGCATCTACGCCCACACGACCCCCATATACCAATCAATCACCCGATCCCCCACCACGAACGTGATGCCCGCCGCCGCCGCGAGGAACACGCCGAACGGCACCAGCCGTTTCTGCCGCAGGATCAACGTCATCGGCACGAAGATCAGGGTGCCCAGAAGCGCCCCGCCGAAGATGGTGAGCAAGACACCCTTCCACCCCACGAAGGCGCCCACCATCGCCATCATCTTGATGTCGCCGCCGCCCATCGCCTCCTGCTTGAAGGCCTTCTCGCCCAGCCAGGCCACCGCCAGGAGGATCCCGAACCCAGCCGCGGCCCCGATGACGGCCCCGAGCAGCCCCTCGGGGCCGCCTCGCAGCGACAGGGCGAGGCCCAGCGCGAGACCGCCGATGGTGTATTCGTCCGGGATCAGGTAGTGCCGAGCGTCGGTGATCCCGATGCCGAGCAGGATGGTGCCGAACACGGCGGCGGTGAGGGCGGTGGCCGAGAGGCCGTAGTACCAGGCTGCCCCCGCCCAGATCGCCCCGGTGATCACCTCCACCACCGGATACTGGATGGAGATCGGCTCCCGACAGCGCCGACACTTGCCGCGCAGCAGGATCCAGGAGAGCACGGGCACGTTGTCGTACCAGGCCACCGGAGCGCCGCACCGGGGGCAGTGCGAGCGGGGCCGGAAGATCGATTCGTCCTTGGGGAACCGAACGATGCAGACGTTGAGGAAGCTCCCGAACACGGCCCCCAGGACGCCGGCGATCGCAATGACGAACGGATCAGGTAGCGGCACGATGGACCTCGTAGAGGAGGATGCCGGCGGCCACGGCGACGTTCAGCGATTCGGCGCCGCGTGCCAGGCGGATGGCGACGCGGTGCCGGGCGAGGGCAGCCACGGCCGGCCGCACCCCCGTCCCTTCGTTCCCCACCACGATGGCCAGCCGCCCGGGCGGGGTCGCGCGCTCGAGCGGCGTGCCCTCGGGGTCCGCGGCCCAAATCTCGACTGCGTGCTGCTCCGCCCACGCAACGAGCTCGCCCTGGGCGGCCGGGGCCGCCGGAAGCCGGAACGTGGCTCCCATGGCGGCGCGCATGACTTTGGGGTTGGCGACGTCGGCGGTTCCCTCGAGCAGGATCGCCCCGGGGGATCCGAGCGCGAACGCGGTCCGGAGCAGCGTGCCCACGTTCCCGGGATCCTGGACGCCGTCCAGCACGAGGGTGGGTACCCGGGGATCGGGCCGGACATCGCCGAGCTGGAACCGGGGCGGGCGGATCACCGCGACGATCCCCTGCGGTGTATCCGTATCCGCCAACGCGGCGAGCTGGCGGTCGGAGACCTCCTCCACCTGGACGGCGCGGGCCGTGAGGTCGCGGAGCAGTGCGGCGCCGCGAGGCGTCCCGGACAGGCCGGGGCTGGCCACGACGCCGCGGAACTCGACCTCCGCCGCCAGGGCCTCCTCCACGAGCCGCACACCCTCGGCAACCGCCAAGCCTCGCCGTTTCCGCCCTTTCCGCTGTTGTAGATTGCGTACGAGCGACACCAGATTGGTGGACATGGACGGGAATGTGACGGCCGGACGCTCCGCCGCCAAGCGGCG